>Ga0315907_10001729_pt1 | contig 29113 bp, 60 predicted proteins | sample LakEriMetagenome_3_FD_203525 | JGI IMG/M metagenome (GOLD analysis project Ga0315907, IMG submission 203525) | Freshwater fungal communities from buoy surface, Lake Erie, Ohio, United States - Buoy 12 MA123 | ecosystem: Environmental > Aquatic > Freshwater > Lake > Lake biofilm | place: USA...
TCGAAATCCATTTGCCATGCGCTCGTCGCGCGTAAAGCAGTCGTGATTCAATTTTGCATCAAAAGCATAAATCATCTCCCCCATGATCCAATCCCAACGATCAAAGAAAAACTCATCCGTATCCCAAGAGTTTTTGAGCGGAGGAGCATTGGACGCTCTTAGTTGCTCTGGCACATCTTCATCGTCTGTAAACGGAGCGCCCTGCTTATCTTCACGAAGTTTAATCAACATCGGAAGGACAACATTAGCAAGAGTACTATCCATACCCCAAGTATCCCACGGATCAATATGTACTTTGATTCGACGCTTAGCCGCCCAGTCCAGATACTTTTCCGCAAGATCCGTATGCCACATACCAATACGACTGTTGGCATAACGCTCTGCAAGATCACCTCGCTTATCTTCGTTCATAAACGGAAGAACAGCATCAATTAGTTGATACGGGCCGAACCACGTTGGATACTTTTTTATTACGACTTTCATTTAGTTGCCTCTTTAGATCCCGAATTTCATCGGCTGCGAGAAACATTACTCCTGCATATACAGACATATTTGCTATGCGAAGCAGTTTCTCTCCATATTCTTCTAGCTTCTTTTCCATTATTCCACCTCAAAGCAAATCTGATTCTTTACAAAGATTCGAGTAATCTTTCGATTCGTGCCAGGAAGCATTTGGCCTACTTCGAGAAACGGGCCACCTGAAGGATCTACAAAACCAAGATTATTCTCATTGATCTCATCTTCGTCCGGAAGCCCGCCGTAACGCCAGTAGCTCAGATTACCTACAATTGCATAAACATCCGGCTCCAAGGACACAAACGAGTATTCATCACCATATCTATTTCGCATACAATCTCTCCCGTAAAGAAGATATTATAAACCTTTTTCGGCTGAAAAGTCAAGAACTATTTTTCCCACCACTCATACGTTGAAGTTGCTGTAGAAAATCGAACATAATTGCGAACTCTCAGTAATATATCTACTACTTCATCGGTTTCATACGCTTCGACTCGTCCACCAATTGAGAGAGGCCCAACCCGTAAACAGTACCCAATTGTAGGCCCATAATGGTATTCAATATATTTGCCTTTTACAATTGCAGAAAGCGGGCCACTAGAGCCCGCCCCATCACTTTCCCGCCTTAGAAAGTAAGCCATGTTTCCACGCCTTAAATTGTTTTTCAGTGGTGTAATACTCAATCACAACTTCTAGTGCATCAAGAAGTTTCTTCTCGCCTTCGTAGTCAGGAAGAACCCACTTGTATGACTCCATCAGTGATTGTGCTACAACCTCCGACTCACTCTCTTCACTAATCTCTACTCGAATTCCCATGGATAGCCCTCTGTGATTGTGTGTAGTTCAGTATCAAATGCTTCATCAGCCAATTCAGCGATCTCAGTGGCGTCTGCTAGTTCGTCCCACTCTTCGCCGTTCAGAATATACCATTTATCAGTTTTTTGATAAACCGCATCTTCTGTTTCTATTATATATGCTCGGAACTCGTGAAGTCCAGTTATTTTCATTCTCTTACCCAGGGTCTCGGCGCATAAGACGCCATTAGTATTTCCTTCATACGAAAGTTTTCCTTACGAAGGTGTTCCACTTCTTTTTGAAGTGCTGCAAACTCACAGTTTTCGTGATGAGTTTTTGTATCTACATGAAAGTTACAATGATTACACCATCTAGCATGAGTGTATATGTTAAAGCAGGTACACAAGTCTACTGGAGCATCACACTGTCCACAAACTTCACGATTCATGGTTGTACCTTATAGACAAAATAATTACCAGTACCAAAGCAAAGATAGCAAGTATAAAAACAACCCGTATCTTCCTCTACTCCATGATTGCCCGAACCGCCACAGCTCGAGCAAAGATTGAGAGCACGACACTGCTCGTCATCGGCATACTCTTCCCAAAGATCATTCATCGCCACCACCTTGCTCGAATAAGGTCACCGTCAAAAGAGGAACCTTCATCGCAAATTTTTGCACACTCTTCTCGTACATCTGCAGCAATCAACTCCGCAAATCTGCTCAATACGACTTCCGGCAATTCATCATCAAGTATAGTAATACTCTCACCATGAAATCCCAGACCCGCAGCCTGCGCTAGTTTACGAATTTGTTCGTTCATTCTGGCGTCCACCATTCATATACTGAATTCCCTGTACGAAACTTTACATAGTTTTCAGACTCTTCGAGAATTTCTGTAATCATGGTAGTCTGCCACCAGTCTTGCTCTTGGTAGGTGCGCGCATATACTACTCCAACGCGCATTGCAACTCCAACGCGAGGTCGAGCATTATGTTCGTGCTTTACATCATCACCTTCCAACCAGAGGGCCATACTCATGCCACCAGAGTCTCCCCTACCATCACTCTCACGCCTTAGCGAGTACATCGTTAATATCCTTACAGGTATTGCAAATTGATTTCAGCCAACCGCCACGACTTTGCAGTGTAGAAGGTTGACCACAGCACTCACAAACTGACATCGACCTTTTTTCAATTTCCCAAATCTTGGGATCAAGTACATCTGCAACCTCTGCTGTCATGATGCCAGTATAAATGCGAAGTTGCCCAAACTTTTCTTTGACTTGCATAACTTCAATTTCGTATGGCTCAAGAAGATCATAGGCTTCGTCAATAAGCCCGTACCAACCATGACCCACACATTGCTTTGCATATTCTCTAGTGTACATTGTTGCTTATCCTTTTTACCGTATTAACAAAATCTTCTTCGCTAGTTGGAAGAATCATTCTTTGTTCTAGTGAGTTTGCCCAGCGATCAAACTCTGCAATCGGGCAACTCATATCTAGATAGCCATTCACAATACGCCAAACTCGACCGCGACCTTTATAGGCAGCATATCCATCTCGTGCTGCACGAACGGCACCCCAGCCGCAAGGACGTAGCCGTGCTTTGTATAGCCAACGCTTGAGTTGCTTAGGTGTTTTCATTTCCAACTTCTCTCTGGCATCTTTTCTCCGTTATACACACCTTTGGGCAGATCAGGTCGATAATGCCAAGACCAGAAATCCCAAAGAGATACACCATGATCTAAGTGATGATACCAGACTTTGCGATAGCCCAAACGCTGCATCACAGAATCCCAGTACCAGCGAATCATTCTTCATACTTCCTCGGAAGGCTCGCACCACTCAAACTTCTCATTCGTTCTAGCAAATCAGCCAGAGCAACGCAGTGCATTGCTCGACAGCAAGAAACATGAATCGGAGCAAACATTCGCCCAGAGTCCGACTCTTCACGAAGGTTCAGATAATCTTCAAAAAAAGACTTCACGCATTCTTTTAGTTCATCGTTCATTGCTTTCTCCAACTTTTGAGAATATATTATACAAGATCAAGCAAGCAAAAGTCAAGATTTAATGCTAGTAAGAATAGTAAGAAGTTGCATTTCGCCATGAGTAAGGCTAAAATGTTTTTCGTTAATACTAACGTCCCAACCTTCGCCATTCTTCCACTCTGTAACTTCCATAAAGGAATCTTTTTTCGCAAGATGACAGTAGTCTCGCAGCTCTGAAAATACACTATTACGGGTATAAAAGTCCACTATTCACTATCCTCTTCTAGACATCCACCAATACCAATATCTGCATACACCTGATTTTCGGTATCAAAGCGAACTATTCTATAGTTTCCTGAGTAAAAATAGCCTCTAAAACCGTCTGAAATGAGAACTTCTACATCCCCAAGCTCTGCTTTCATTTGAGTAAGCTCACTAATCATGCTACTTAGTTTCATGTATCTTTACCTATAGAGTTATGCAGTTCCATGTAACCTGCATCCATTGCACGACCATACGCATCCATATCAAATTTAAAAACTGTATATAGCGCATGACGGTAGCTACCATCATCAATAAGTTCTGCCAACACAATCCGGCGCACTACGGCGCAAAATACGTCAAGTTGTTGATCGTAAGAAAGAGAGTTCCAGGTTTCTTCTTCCTGTGCTCGATATATCTTACGAGCTTGTTCGTACATTCCGCGAACTTCTTTCATTACATCCTCGAAAGATATATTATCAGGGCTTTTACTTTCTATGTCAAGTTCTTTCACTCAGTCTAGCCTCTGCATAAAGTGCTGAGTAAGCAATTAAATCCTCACAGCTATCTTGGTGAGGAACTTTTCTCTGCCTGTCGCGTACCATCTTGAGAATAGCGAGAAGAAGCATACCTTCGGCCTCCGTCAATTCTCGCCCCGTAATTGCGTTAAAGGCCGCAATAGTGCGGCCCATGCTACGCTCTCCAGTAGGAGAGTCATACTGTTGCCCTCGCTCACAGAGAAGGGCAGTCGTATTTGCTAGTAATGTTTCAACATTCATGGCCGATCTCAAAACTTTCATCAAGATTGAGCAGCACAGAAGCAATGATTGCGTCTGTGATTGCTTCAATACTTGGATGGTCATTATGCTTGTATGCACGACGATAGCCGGATGTTACACCACCAGCAACACACTCTTCTAGAATTTCACGCACAGTGTTGGGCCTTACTCGGAGCATTTGATAAACCTCATTTTTTGTTCGGGTGACCAGGATTTCAGATAATCGGTAATTTTGTCAAACTCTAGCAGATATTCTGCCATTGTAACTTCTCGAGTCGAAGTAATCGTTTCGCCAAGATCGGTCTGACCAAACTCTTCTACTTCTTCGCAGGTTACATAGTCCATCGCATATTCGCTTTTTTCGCACTCAACCGCATAAGTGTGACGAAAAAGGCGTACAGTTTCAACAATAAAAAGTGGCATATAAGTTACCTAATGTGTGTGAAAAAGAAATTTGCAATAATGAAACAGTTTGTAATTACAGCTTGAACAATTAAAAAAGTACGAATCCAAGCAACTTTATCGGCTTCGTTATTCGACGAAGTTGCTTTTTCCCCAAGAGCTTTACACCACAAACGCCACATAAATCCTCCAAAATATTTGCTACTCAATTTACCCTCGGAGTAGCTTACGAGAATATGGTACTCTCAACGAGACTCGAACTCGTATTGTCGCCGTGAAAGGGCGGTGTCCTAACCAGTTAGACGATGAGAGCATATTGGTACCGATGAGAAGACTCGAACTTCCACAACTTACGTTACGAGTACCTAAAACTCGCGGGTCTACCATTCCCCCACATCGGCAATATTTGGTAGGACTGGTGGGACTTGAACCCACGGCCAACAGGTTAAAAGCCCGTTGCTCTACCACTGAGCTACAGTCCTATAATTAGGACGGTTTTTATCTGTATCACACTCTAGGGCTTGCTGTACCGCAACTCAATCGGCCTGGGCTTGCTTGCTTCATGACAGACCGGACGTAACCGAAAACCGGTAACTGGTGCCCCCACTCGGATTCGAACCAAGTTCTGCGGATTACAAATCCGCTGCATCGCCATTTATGCTTTAAGGGCCGCTCAGAAAGTATATTATCAAGGCTAGAACATCATATGTCAAGAATTATGTGGGCCAGTAGCGATAAAGTTTCTTCCATTTCGATTGCGAAGAATAGATGCCTGATTCTTTTCAATTCTTTCTAGTCGAGCGTTAATCTCTTTTAATAAAGTAATAACTTCTCTAGCCCACTGAATCATATATCACCTTTTGCTCGGTTCTCACTGCGGGAAACTTCAAAACCGTTTGGATAGCGGCTTTCTAGTTTTGCCACATTCATTTTTACGATTTCCTCCAGATCTGCTCCCAGAGCATTGGCAGCATTGGCGAGATACCAACATATATCTCCCAACTCACGTAGCATATGATAACGAACGTCAACATTGAGTTCTTTTCCTTGAAAAATTACTTTTTTAACAATCTCTGAAAATTCACCACTCTCGCTAGCCAGTCCAACACTTGCCGTCAGCAAGAGCGGGACATTCGCGTCAATCGTTACAATTCGATCAATAAATTCGCTAATACCTTTTGATTCGCGGCTAGTAGTATACTCTACAAATCTCTGATACTCAATCAATTCTACCACAGTTCGATTCCTTTTTCTTCAAGTGCACGGCGACATTCTTGTGCGATTTGCATATGCTCTCGTTGCGTGCCGTTACCACAACGAGTATCAATATAGTGCATCCAGCTGCGAAGAGTTCCATTCATATAAATGCGCGATTGCGTCATTCCTTCTGGAAGAACAGCACGAGCCTGTTCCTTTGCAATTCCATTATTAATAGCCCACTCATAAACTTCCTGAGCAACATCGCTTAGCTCTCGTTGGCACTCCTGCCACTTGTACTGAAGCACTTCGTCATTTGCATCAATGCTGTTCTGACGGTTCTTTGTATCTTGCAGACGCGCGTCACGAAAGATAAAGTCGCTCGTAACCTCTGCGTATCGCTGGCTAAACTCCTGAAAAGTAAAAGAGCGATGACGAAGAATTTGACGAGCAATATCTCGCGTAGTTGTGATTTCGAGACAAGCGTTTGCCATCTCAAAAGGAGAGAAGTGTTTGTTTTTTAGCAAATATTTAATCAGCTGTGGAGCAGTAGTCATATTGTGCTGATTTGCAGGGTTTGATACCCGCGCACAGTATGCTACAGTCTCCATGGCGGAAGGCGTAATCCATACAACTTTTACAGACATTTCAAACTCCTCTCTATCAATTTCAAGTATTATACCACTCATTCACTTGAAAAGTCAAGTAACATTTTTCCAAACCCTTCGAAAAAATGTTACTTGACTTTCTATTTAATTATTGATAAAATGTACTTTACCTAAGGAGGTACAATGGCAAAACACTATCAACCGCAACATTTTCAACCGAAGTCTTTCTCGCCAATAACTCGAAACCAAAAGAAGGTTTTTGACTACTTTCCGAACAATCATCTTGTATTGCATGGAATGGCCGGAACAGGAAAATCCTTTCTATCTCTATATCTATCCCTTCAAGCAATTCTAGCTAAAAAATCCCCCTACTATAAAGTCATTATTATACGCAGTGCAGTACCAACTCGAGATGTTGGATTTCTTCCAGGATCACTGAAAGAAAAAATTGAAGCGTATGAAGAACCTTATAAAATAATTGTAAGTGAAATCTTTGGCCGTGGCGATGCTTACGGCATTCTCAAAAATAAAGGGCAAATAGAATTTGTCACAACTTCCTATCTTCGGGGAGTTACGCTTGATGATTGCATCGTTATAGTTGATGAATTTCAAAACTGTACCTTTCAAGAACTAGATACTATTATAACGCGAATAGGCGAAAAAGGAAAGATAATTTTTTCTGGCGACTATCGACAAAGTGATCTTGAAAAAGCTCGTGAGAAGAAAGGAATGTCGCATTTTCTAGACATTCTTGAAAAAATGTATGAATTTGAATTTGTGGAGTTCGAAGTAGAAGATATAGTACGAAGCGGGCTGGTAAAGTCTTACATTATTGCTAAGTCGGAACTTGAAGACCACATAAAAAATAGTGCTTGACTATCGTGTTATTCCCTGTTATAATATATGACAGTGTGCGGAATCTTCCCACACTGTTATAGACTAACCGCTACCGAAAGGGGCAATACCATGGAGAATAAAATGAAACTTGATACTTTTTTTGTCGGCTTCGACACTTTTGCACGGAATATTCCTGTCACTGGCACTGACTATCCACGATATAACACTCTAAAAACAGATGATGGTGGATACTTGCTTCAAGTAGCACTTCCTGGTTGGGAACCTTCCAACGTTGAGGTCTGCCTACATAAAGGCGTACTTACAATTAAGGGAGAAAAGCAAGAACAGGACGAGAATCTTCAGTGGATTCATAAAGGAATCTCTTCGAAGAGCTTTGAGCGCAATTTTAAATTAGACACTGACCTTGAAGTGAAGACCGCAAAGTTTCACAATGGAATGCTATCTATAAGTCTTCAGTATTCTTATAATAGTAAACCAATCAAGATCGAGGTACAATAATAGTTGAGGCCGCTCTTCGGGGCGGCCTCTTCTTTAAGTACATTGGATCAATCCATGTTACTACCAATTTTAGGCGGAGTTGTAGAATTAGGAAAAACTTGGTTAGAAGGTAAAAATACCAAGATAAAAGCAAAAGCAGAAGCCGAAGCTACGGTGCTTGTAAAATCTGCTGAAAGCGAAGCAAACTGGGAAAATATAATGGCCCAGAATAGTGCTTCTTCTTGGAAAGATGAATGGCTGACTATTCTTTTTAGTTTACCTATGATACTGTGTTTTTTCCCAGATACGGTTCAATATGTAAGAGATGGATTTACCGCTCTTGATAGTATGCCAGACTGGTATCAGTATACCTTGTCCGTTATTGTAGCAGCATCATTTGGAGTTCGCTCCGCTATTGGATTTATGAGGAAAAAATGAATTACGAAATACTTAAAAAAGAAATCATGGATGATGAAGGCGTCAAGTACGAAATATACCTAGACCATCTTGGTTATCCAACTGTCGGTATTGGTCACTTAATTAAACCAGATGACCCTGAATATGGAAAACCTATTGGTACAAAAGTAACCGATAAAAGAGTTACTGAATTATTTATCTCCGACGCAGAATGTGCGGTGAAAGACTGTAAAAAGTTATTTGTAAATTTTGATACGATTCCAGAGGATATTCAGCACGTACTAGTAAATATGATGTTCAATCTTGGGTACACGCGCTTTTCAAAGTTTAAAAACTTTAAAGCTGCTATTGATGTAAGAAACTGGAAAAAAGCTTCAATAGAAGGAAGAGACTCGCTCTGGTATAGGCAAGTTCCAAACAGAGCTAAAAGATTAATGGATAGACTACAGAATGAACACTGAAAGTAAAGTTTACCACAAATACAGAAATAGAAAATTTATTATGTGTGCTACTGGGCCTTCGCTAACACCGGAGGTAGTAGAGACTATTCGTAAATATAAAGGAGACCACGTAGTTTTTGGTATAAATGACGCATATAGAACTATAGATTTTTTGGACGAGCATTATGCTTGTGACGAAAAATGGTGGGAGTGCTGGGGCGCAGACTTTCGTGAGAAATACCCACATCTATCCTCTTGGGCTTACGGCAGTAACGCGGCTAAATGGGGTGTGAAAGTTATAAAAGGATTCCACAATACTGGATTCAGTCTTAGACAAGACAAAGTTCATTATGGGTCAAATTCCGGATATCAAGCTCTAAATATTGCATTTTTAATGGGCGGACGAAAGTTTATTTTAGTTGGCTATAATATGCAAAAAATTAAAGGTAAGAGTCATTTTTTTGGCGACCATATGCAAATGAGCAATAATAGCCCCTATAATATTTTTGTTCAAAATTATAATAGCATACAAGGCCCTATTAGAGATCTTGTAGTTAATTGTACAGAAAATTCTGCTTTGAACTGTTTTCGAAAAAGTAATTTAGAAGAGGAATTACAAAGTGATTAAAATATTTGTCGGTACTTCCCAAAACGGGGAAGATGCTGTTGCAGAAAAAACTTTAGAGTATTCTTTAAGAAAACACTCAAGCGAACCACTTGAGGTTATTTTTATGAGAAATAATGATTCTTATATGGGGTATTTTAATAACTCTACATGGGCTACACCATTCACCAATCTTCGGTGGACTATACCAGAATATTGTGGATTTACTGGAAGAGCTATCTATATGGATGTAGACCAGCTAAATTTAAAAGATATTTCTGAGCTATATAATATTGATTTAAATGGCAAGCCTTTCGCCTCACGCGAAGATCGCCTTTGTGTTATGGTTATTGATTGTGCGGCTATGCAATCTCTAGTGCAGCCAGTATCCGTAATTAAAAATACTCCAAACTATGGTACGAGCATTTATTGGGATATTGTTAAGAAAAGCCATCACTTTGACCCAAGATGGAATTGTCTAGATGGGGAAGATCGACCTATATCAGATATATGGCATCTTCATTTTACTTCCATGCCAACGCAACCCTGGAAACCGGCATGGTTTCGTGGAATACCAAAACCACATTGGAGAAAAGATTTAGTAGACTTATGGGATATGTATAGAATTGAGGCGTATGCGAATGCTTGATATCATAACGCCTAGTGGCGATAGGCCACTTCAGTTTTCTTTGTGTGTAGAGTGGATGAAAAAACAAACTTTTACTGGCAAAGTGAACTGGATTATAGCAGATGACAGTATAGCTTCTCATTATGAAACTCCAAAAATGCCAGATAATTGGAGCGTAACGCATTTAAAAATTAATAGACTAACTTTACCAACTTTTAGTACTCAATCAGATAATATATTGAAAGCATTGGAAAATGTGAAGAATGATAAAATCGTTATGGTAGAAGACGATGATTATTATCATCCAAGTTGGCTAGAAACTTGTGATAAAAATTTAAACAATTGTGATATTTTTGGCAGGACAAGAGTTATTTTTTATAACATTTCAAATAAAACTTTTTGGGATAAACAGTATAATAATGGTTTAAACCCAATGTGCCAAACTTCGTTTAAAAGTACGTTAATACCTAAATTTAAAGATATCTGTAGTAAAAATACAGAATTATTAGACCATTTACTTTGGGGATTAGTAGAAGATAGCAAAAAAATATTTTTAAGTAATAATAAAATAGAGTACGTTATTGGAATAAAAGGATTATCGGGTCGTGGTGGAATGAGTAGAAAACATACAATGATATTCAATAATCCAGACCCAGACTACTATTATTTAAAAAAATTTATTGGCGAAAATGCTTTAACTAGGTATAAACAATATGCTTAACATAGCTATAATTGGTCACGGCCCTAGCTTATTAAATTCAAATTTAGGTAATAATATAGACTCTTTCGATATAGTTATACGTCAAAAAGCAGTGTCACACTCTTTGATGACTACTTACCCTGAAGATTTTGGTAAAAAAACTTCTATAATTTGTGGCTCCTACACAATAAAAGAAGCTTTATTTTGGGATTCTAAGGCAGATATATGGGTTTTCGCCGATTCTAGGCACGAAAAAATAAATATAAAACCAGACCTAAGATTTACATTATTAAAAGATAAATGTGATTATTGGAATGATTTCTATAGGTCTTTAAGAACTGAAAACTTTACTAGACATGAAAAAATGACAATTCATCCAACATCTAGTGATGTTGGGCACAACCACATGAGTTGTGGATTGCATACCATTATGTACGCTTGCGAAATTCTAAAACCAAAAAAATTAACTTTATTTGGTTTTGATAATGTAAGTTCTGGTACATTTAATTGGTCTTTAACTAGAGGCCCTACTTGGGGTCAGTATCCTGACCATAGATGGGATATTGAAAAAGAAATGCTGTTGATATTAGTTGATAGATACTCTATAGAATTAGAATTTATATAGGATTAAATAATGAAACTTGTAGAATTTATAGAATCAGTTGAATATGAAAAAACTGATAAGTATTATTTAGGACTTATACATGAAGTTTATGAAATTATTTTTACTGAAAGTTTGAGGGATAGTACTTTAAATTTACTAGAAATAGGTATAAAAGATGGTTTATCGCTTTTATTGTGGAAAGATTATTTTTTAAATGCAACAATAACTGGGATTGATATAAAAGAATGTTTATCTTTAAATAAAGAAGAAAGAATTATACAATTAATAGAAGATGCATATACTATAAATACAGTTAAAACTTTACCAAGTAACTTTGATATTATAATTGATGATGGGCCACATACCCTGGAGTCAATGATATTTTTTTTAACACATTACCCAAATTTATGCCGCAAGGGTGGATTAGTTATATTAGAAGATATATTATATGCTGATTGGATGCCGACTTTATTAAGTATAGCAAAAACCCACGGAACAGTTAAGCATAAAAATATCAAAAATTTAATGAGATCTGATAGGCTACAGAGAAAGTGGAAGGACAGGGATTACTTTACTATTGTACTAGAGGTTTAAATGAAAGTTTTTATTGGGTGGGATTCTCGAGAAGAGATAGCGTATGAGGTTTGTAAAAAATCTATTAAGCTGCATAATGATTTTATAGAAGTGTACCCGATTAAACAACAATACCTACGGGAGCTAGGAATATATAGAAGAGAAGAAGACCCGCTAGCTTCAACAGAATTTACACTAACTAGATTTTTAGTTCCATATTTAAGCGACTACTCTGGAATATCAGTATTTATGGACTGCGACATGTTAGTACAAACAAATATTATGGGCGTTTTACAAGAAATTATATACAAGGGGGACCCTGTAAGTTGTGTGCAGCATGAAAGTTATGTACCCAAATCCTCTATAAAGATGGACGGAAGAGTACAGCATACATATCCAAAAAAGAACTGGTCTTCTTTCATGGTTTTTGATTGTGGGCACCCTGAGGTAAAAAAGAATCTAACTTTGAGTAAAGTTAATTTATACTCCCCACAGTATCTTCATAGAATGGAGTGGGCTTCTTCTATAGGAAAACTACCCCACACTTGGAATTATTTAGTTGGCTATTACAACGATATAAAGCATCCTAATGTTTTACATTATACAGATGGCGGCCCCTGGTTTGACGAATACTCAAATTGTGAATTTTCAAATAACTGGTTAGAAGTAGCAAAGCATGTTTAATATATATACAACATTCTCACCCGCTGACTATAGATTATACGGCAGTAGGTTTATAGATACTTTTTTACAGTATTGGCCAGAAGATATAAAATTGTACATATACTATGAGGGAACTCCAGAGATATTAAATGACAGAATAGTATGGGTGGATTTTAACAGAGAATGTCAAGAGCAAATTGAGTTTGTAAGAAGAGGTCTGTCAATTAAGCAAGACTCTTTTTATAGAGGGGCTGCAAGATTTTCATATAAAGCGTTCACTATAATAAACCACTTAGAGAAAAATATAGATAGATACAATATATGGTTGGATGCTGATTGTATAACTGTTAAACCAATAAATTTAGAATGGTTAAATACTTTAAAATCTGGGGCTTCTTGTGTATCTGTACTAATGAGAAATACTCGTGCTATTGAGTCAGGATTTATATTGACAGACAATAATCACCTAGAGTATAATACGCTTTTGCATAATTATGCTAATATTTATAGAAGCGACGAAATTTATAAATTACCAGAGTGGCATGATGGCTACATATTAACTTATGTAATAAAAAGATTTAAAATACCTTATTTCGATTTATCCCCAAATAATGAGTATAGGGAAATCCACCCTTTTTCCGCTGGCGTTCTCGGTGAATATTTAGACCATTTAAAAGGCCCAAGAAAAGCAGACGCGGGCTCTAGAGAAAGAAACTATTTTTGGGGGAATTAAAATGTCAAGAAACGCAATAGTACAATTTCATATTAACCCAAGTTTATATAAAAAAGGTAATAAAACTAGTGTACTAGATAAAACTAATGAAGTTATTTTTAATTATTCAAGTAAGTCTTTTCGAGATTACTGCATAAAATATGATTTAGACTATATACTTATAACTGAGCCTAAAGTAAATTATATTCATCCTACTTGGGAAAGATTAGATTTATGGATAAATAAAGACCATTGGTTTGATAAGTATGATAGTATATGCTATGTGGATACAGATGTATTTGCGCTGCCAAAAGCCGATAACATATTTTCTTTTAGTAAAGATAATAAATTTTGTAGAGTACCCTACTGGAAGGCAAACAAAGAGTTAGATCAAGATAGTATTTTTATAGGTACTAGAATAAAAGAATCCGGATTTCAGGCGGGGGTTATTTTATTAAATTCATACGTTATAGAAAAAACTATAGATGACGTACTGGACTATAAAAATATAAAATTTACTGATGATTCTGTACTATTAAATTATGCCATAGCTAATAGTGATATTGATATTTATAATATACCTGAAACATTCAATGTTAAATATACGCCCAACACTAATTTATCCGTAGTTAATTTTTTGCACGCTTTTGGAAAATTTAAAGTAAATCACCCAGAAGCATTCTTATCAACTTTAAAAGGAATTTTTAATTAAATATGAATTTGATACTTTGTATAGCTGGATTAAACACTAGATTTCACGATGTTGGATTTGATATACCAAAATATCTTTTACCCTGGAATAACACAACTATTATTTCAGAAATTATAACTCAACTCAGTTATGGGTATGATTTTGATGAAATTATAATCTTAGCAAATAGTAGAGATAAATATTTTAAAAACAATTTATATTCAACACTTGAAAATGTCCCAAATAAACATATTTACTATATTGCGGACACTCTTGGACAAGCGCATACGGCAATGGTTGGTGCTAGTCTATTAAAATATAAAAATAAACCTATTGCTATTATGAATGGGGACACTATATTAAAAGGAAGAAATTTTTTTGATATAGAAAAATTTGCGATTAAAAACGATGCTTATGTTGATGTATTTATCTCAAATAACCAAAAGTATAGTTATGTAAAATCAGACTCTAATGGGTATGTTCAACAAATTGTAGAAAAAATACCAATATCTCCTTTTGCTAGTTCTGGACTGTACTGTTTTAAAAGTTCTGAATTTTATATGGAACAGTTTAACGAAACTGTAGAAATGTCACAAAACTCAGAGATATATGTGTCAAATATTTTAAGTAATATGATTAGCGCTAAAAAATTTGATATTTACTCTAACGGTTTAGATAATAACCATAAAACTATTGTTTTGGGGTCTCCGTATGAATATGGTATAGAATTTGCTAAATTAATGGTTACTACATAAAATGAAAGTAACTAAATTAAAAGGCGGTTCTTTAAGCTCAACTGTTCTTGTAGAAAGTGACAGCACTAAATTTGTTAGAAAATCTGTAAATACAACAAAAGATAGAGAGTACGGCTTTATACGCTGGTACTCTCAATTAAAAAAGATGCAAAGATTATCCGAACTGCATAATAGTCTTTTCCCAAAAATTTTAAATGTAGGCTATGAAAATGGCAACGCATTCTTTGATATGGAGTATCTTTCAGGGTTTACAGATATAAAAACTATTTTTACTGAAAGCAATGTTGAAGATACTCAAATAAAAAAGATTAATGATGCTTTGTGGAAAGCTTTTGATGCATTACATAGTTATACATATAAGTCTCTACCAAACATTTCTTTCTTGTATTTTATAGAAGAGATAGAGCAAAAAATTTTAGACGCTAAAAAAATGAGTTCAGATTTCTATAAATTTACTGAGCAAGATTACTACATATTCAACGGCAATAAAATATCTAATTTAGCTAAGTATAAAAGCTCTTTAGAAAAAATATTTAAAAACCTCAAAATAGACTTAGAAGGTAATATACATGGTAACCCTACATTAGAGAATATAATGTACTCTTTTGATGAAAATAGAGTTGTGTTTATTGACCCATATGAAGAAAGTGTTGTAGATACAAAATATTTAGATTATTCTATGGTATTGCAGTGTTCTAGAAGTTACTATGGATTTATAAATGATAATTCCGTTAGTATAGACTTTCCACACATAAATAAAAACAATAAAAAAATACCTCACCCTTTCATTCATTTTAATACAAGTTTTGAAGAGGAGCTAACTAAGCGAGTTAAAAATTTAAATATTATTTATATTTTGGAGGCTTCTCAATTTATAAGGATGTTACCATTTAAATGTGCGGCTGGCGAAGTAGAAAAAGCAAAGTATTTTTATGCGCATGCCAGTAATTTAATAGAAAGGTGTATTAATGAATAATATCTTAAACAATTTTAATAACTACAAAAGATCTTGGAACGTAACATCAGAATTACCTATTAATTTTACAATAAAATATTCTAGCGATATATTTAACCCTATAAACCATGATATACTACAGTATAATGACTCTACTAGAAGAATAGTAATTATAGATAAAATAATAAATGATTTGTACGGTGAAAATATATTATACTATTTTTCCTGTTTAAAGATAGATTTAAAATTATGTGTTATTGACTCAAAAGAAGAAAATAAAAATTGGGAGCACGTAAATAGTGTTTTAAAATTTTTTGAAGATCTATCTCTGTTAAGAAGAGAGCCCATAATAGCAATAGGTGGTGGCGTACTATTAGATTTAGTTGGATTTTGTGCCTCAATATACAGAAGGGGCATTCCATATATAAAAGTACCAACTACTTTACTAGCAATCGTGGATGCTTCAGTTGGGGTTAAAGTTGGAGTTAATCATTTTAATAGAAGAAATAGAATAGGTTCTTATTACCCGCCAATCGCTACTTTTATAGATAAAAAATTTATAAACACCCAGGATGAGCGAAATATTGTAAATGGCATAGCAGAAATATACAAGTTAGCTTTAATAAAAGATGAGGAGCTATTTTTACTGTTAGAGGACAATTACGCACAATTGATACTAGAAAAATTTCAGTATGGCGCAGTACCGGTTAGAGTAATTAATTTAGCGATAACTGGAATGATAAATGAGCTAGCCCCAAATCTTTGGGAGAAAAAATTAGACAGATGCGTAGATTTTGGGCATTCATTTAGCCCATTAATTGAAATGAAAAATATGATAAATTTATATCATGGCGAAGCTGTAATTTTAGATTGCTTATTCAGTTCCTGTATATCTTATAACAGAGGATACATAGATAAAGAACAATTAAGTAGAATATTCATAACAGCTAAAAATTTAAAACTGCCAACATTCCATAAAGATTTTACTAATATTGAACTATTAAAAAATTCTTTAGAAGACACTATGAAACATAGAAATGGCAACCAGTATCTGCCTGTACCAGTAAATATAGGAAACTATACTATACTTAATGACCTTACTCAGCAAGAATTAAAAGAGGCTATAGACACATTTATAGTTTTAAATAATGATTAAAAATATTGTCATAACCGGGACTTCAAAAGGTCTAGGAAATTCCTTAGCAAAATACCTTTTAAATAAAGGGCACAAAATATTTGGCATCAGTAAAACTTTGTGCCCAATTGAACACGAAAACTATAGGCATATACAACTAGATATAAGTTCTCCAGAAGTTGATATATTTAAAAATTTCAGCAAAGATTTTAAAATAGATATATTAATAAATAATGCCGCTATTTTTTTAATGAAAAAATTCGAAGAGACAAGTTTTAGTGAAATAAATAATATAATAGGAACTAACCTATTAGGATCTATTTACATCACAAAATCTTGTATTCCTCATATGAATAATGGAGCTAAGATAATATTTGTAAACTCTGTTGCGGGTTTACAGGAATTAGAAAATCAATCTATATATTGTGCGTCAAAAGCTGGTTTAACCTCTTTTGCCGGAGTTTTAGGATTGGAGTTAAGAAGTAAAAATATTTCTGTTACTAGTATACATCCAGGGGGTATAAATACTACATTGTGGTCTGATAAAAATCCTTATCCATGCGGAGATGTTTCGGAGGCACTATCAACAGATGACATTTGTAACTTAGTGGATCTTATACTATATTCAAAGGCAGTGTATAAAAATATAAAATTATTTCCATCAATTGAGTGGCATTAGTTCTTGACTTACTTTGCTTAAAGCTGTATAATATGTTTTTCGCAGAGTATACCTACGATGAATCTATTTTATCTTGATGACGATCTCGACAAGTGTGCCGAGTATCATGTTGATAAACACGTAACTAAAATGCAGCTCGAAGCCGCACAAATGATTTGCACTAATCTTTGGATAGATATGCTACTCGGCTATGTGCCTCGCGCACTTAATAAAGAAGAAAATAAAGTTCTTTCCGTCAAGCGAATCGAACAGTCCGCTCTTCCGCTAGAGGAGCGGACTATTCCTTATTTGCCAACAATGCAAAACCATCCTTGCACAATTTGGATGCGCACATCTCTTGATAACTTTGAGTGGTCGCATTGCTATGCTAACGCGCTCAGTTCCGAGCAGCATTATCGCTATGGAACTACGCACAAATCAATCACAGTTATCAATAGTCTTCCCGATCCGAAAAATATTCCTTCGATCGGGTTTACAAAGTTTGGTCTTGCAATGCCCGATCAACTTAAAAACTATGACGATCCAATCGGCTCTTATCGTATGTATTATATGCTAGATAAGGGTACATTTGCCTCTTGGAAGAGTCGTTCAAAGCCTTACTGGTGGGACGAGAGTATTGCAGACTATGAAAAAAGGATTACACGATGATTTGTAAATCTTGCGGTGACGATATGTCCGGTGATGGGTACACTATTCCCTATCACTGTATTCGAGTATCGGAGAAAGATTGGTGGTATACGCCGCCCGATTCTGGCCCCTATTTCTGTGATGAAGATCTCGGATTCTTCTATGAAGATGATTGAAAAGGGGTCCTACAGTATCCATAGATTCTTTTATCCAGAGAGACACTTTATAATATATAAAGGGGATACTGCTGTCGCAATGACGATGTACGAAAAAAACGCATTTAAAATTTTTAATGAACTTGTGGAGGAGCAGAGTGGCGCGAGTAAAAGCAAAGGATTACGAAGATCTGAGTGACACGAATATTCGAAAAGTCATTGCGGCATTGAACGCCTCTCCGGCCGCAACTAAAAAAGAAGCGTGTGAGATGCTGAAAATCTCGTACAATACTTCTCGACTGAATAATATTATTGAGGAGTTTGTAGCTCGTCAGGAAAACATTAAACGTCTGAAAGATAAGAAAAAAGGCCGCCCTGCAACTAACGATGAAATTTCATATATTATTACAGAGTATATGAATGGTACGCCTGTATACGCAATCTCAGATAAACTTTATAGGTCTACAAATTTTATCAAAGCAATTGTAGACCAGGTTGGAATTCCACAACGAGAGCCAGGCTTTAGCCCTCTGAAGCCACAACTTCTTCCTGAAAGCTGTATTGCGGAAGATTTTGATAACGACGAAATTGCTTGGTGCGCCCAGCACAGGGCAAAATGCGTTATTAAAAAGCGGCTTGACGATAATTATTATGTACCCAAGTACGGCGTTCCATGCTATAGTGTGTATATATTGGGCGATGGATTTTTCTCTTCAAGCCTAGCATATGATCTAGGCAAACTCAGCCATCTTGAAGGCTATGGAATTAATTTGAATGATCTTTGAATACTATATAGTTTTTTGTATTACAACAGCTTTTTGTATGCTATGGCTAAATATGAGGGCCAAAGCAGAGAGCTTAGTAAAAGATTCCACACTTATATTTTATGTAATGGCTTTTTTACTCGGGTTTATATTTGCCCCAGTATTCTTTTTCATATTTGTATTTCACTCAGAGAGCTATAAAGCTGGTATTGTACAAGCAATTAAAGAGACATACCCATAAAAAGTTCTTGACTTTGAAACCCAAATATCTTATAATACTCTTCATACGGTGAGGGAAAGATAGATGGGCGATAGATTTTACCGTCAGCAAATTAAAGCTACCGGGAGCTGTCCCGGATTTAATAAACCAACGAAAGGAAAACGCAAAATGGCATGGGATGATGATAAGCGCGCAGCAGCAGTAGAAGCCTACGAGAAGGCCAACCCTACTTCTGAGAACTCGATGGAAATCGTTAAGCAAATTGCTGACGATATGGGCGAGTCTGCAAATGGTGTTCGTATGGTACTTACGAAAGCTGGCGTCTATATTAAGAAAGAAGCTGCTTCAAAAGGTTCCACTAGCACTGCAAAAGCAGCTACAGGTACTCGTGTATCTAAGGCTGGCGCACAGGAGGCAATCACTGCTGCTCTTCGTGATGCAGGCCAAGAGATTGACGAAGATGTTGTTAGCAAACTTACTGGCAAGGCTGCCATGTACTTTGCAACTATCATCTCAAATCTGAATAAGTAAGTTGTAATTCTACTTAACCCCGATAGTTTCGGCTATCGGGGTTTTTCCACATCTCGACATATTAGCTTCGAAGAAAGAGGTTTCTTGCAACGCAATATGGAGTGTTTTTGTGGACAAAGAAGAGTTAAGAAAATTAGTAGAGGATGCGGGAGACGCAGTAATTACTTATAAGAGCCCAAACTCTAAAAAAGTAAAGTACAATGTCTGTACCGTAGATTTCTCTACGCCTTATATTAGGCAAAAAAGCAACAGGGCAAAAGAAGATGATGAGAGTCTTCTAATGTTTTGTTGGGACTGCGATGCATTCCGCCTAATGAAACCAGAAAACGTAAAGTCAGTTGTTCCTCTTGCCTCAATTTTAAGGAATGAGTGAATGGACGTTTACAGCAGAATAATAACAAATGATGGTCTAAAGCAAGTACGGCTATACATAAATGAATTTCGAGAACAAGAATACTTACATATTCGTGAGTTCTATCTTGATTTTGACGAAGAGTGGAAGCCAACTCCAAAAGGAATCTCTATTCCGCTTGAAATAGAAACATCAAAAGAATTATTTATTGCAATATCTGAGATTTTATCACTAGCAGAAAGCAAGAAAGTTGTCGAAGAAATCTTTGGCGACTTAATAAGAGGCATATATTCAGCATGATGTTATTTATTGGGTTAGTATTGGGTGTTACTCTTTTCTATACGTTACTTGGTATCGTTAAGTATTACGTTGACGAACTAGGAAAATAAGTTTGACAAATGTAACTCAATGCTTTAAAATACTTCTTTTGAGGAATTCAAATGAAAGATTTTCTAGACCGTGCGGCGAAAGCCTATTACGACGGCAACCCAATTATTAGTGATGAAGAGTTTGATGCTCTTTCTTCTGCTTTTTCTTATGAAAGTGTGGGCGCAAGCGATGGCGAGTACCCACACCTTTTTCCAATGTATAGCCTTCAGAAAGTATTTGAGGGTGAATCATCTCCGGACTATTTTTCCTTCCACGACTTTATTGTAACTCCAAAACTTGATGGAGCTGCTGTAGCACTTGTCTACGAGCAGGGCATCTTCGTGCGCGGGCTTACACGAGGCAATGGAAAGAAGGGTAGAAATATTACTTATCTTCTTCGGCATCTTGTTCCGAATATAATCTATACACAGGAAACTATTCAGATTACTGGAGAAGTAGTAGCCCCGAAAACTATTCCTAATGCACGAAACTATGCTTCTGGAGCACTCAATCTCAAGTCGATTGATGAGTTTCTCACTCGTGATCTTACGTTTATTGCTTACGATGTTCAAAGCAAAGTTACAGATAGTTTTGTAGAGGATATGCGACTTCTTACAGAGTTTGATACTATTCTAGATTCAGACTGGGATCTCTTTCCGCACGATGGAAAAGTATTTCGTATTGATAGTAATTCAGTTTTCGAAGAGCTAGGATATACCGCACATCATCCACGTGGTGCCTTTGCTCTCAAAAGAAAGGCAGAAGGGGTGGTTACAAAACTACTCGATGTAAAGTGGAATGTCGGAAAGTCTGGCGTAGTTGCTCCAGTAGCAATTCTAGAGCCAGTAGTGGTCGGAGAAGCAACAGTATCAAAAGCTACTCTTCACAATATTCGATTCATTGAAGAGATGGATCTTGAGATTGGGTGTCTAGTTGAAGTTATTCGATCTGGTGAAATTATTCCCAAGATTGTGAGGAAAGTAAAGTGATTGATGATAACAATATGTTTGGCTATCATGGTGTTCTTGATAAAAAGACACACTATGTTCCAGCCATTGGTATGTTTGACCATTTCTGGCTTATTCGTCCAATGACGAGAAAAAAGCTACTAGAAGGTTGGATCTTTACGCTTCAAACAATTCTGGATAACGAAGAGTTTGAGCCTGACGAAATTGTAGGAAATGTTCTGATGTTCTCAAACGAAAATGTAAAAGAAGAAAAAGAGAGCGATAACGTCGTACAATTTCCAAATATTCCACGTTCACTGTGAGCGGAATTTACAACGAAACATTCTTTAAAAATCATCCAGCAGAGGCCGAAGGCCCTGGGGTGTTGTACTGCGTTATTCTTGTAAATAAGAAAACTCTAGAACGAGAATGTATTAAGATTGGTATCGCTTACGGAAAGAACTGGAAAGACGTTCTTCGCCGCAGTCGCGGCTTCACCGGGTATGAAGTACGAATACAAAAAGTAGTTCATAGCACGCTATACAAATGCTGGAAACTAGAACAGCAACTTCACGAACAGTTCAAACATCTTAAATTTAGTCCAACTTCGAAATTTGGTGGGTATACAGAGTGTTTTCAAATAGACAACGATATAATTCGGTCTGTACCAAAGAACATTTGACACACCTACAAAAAAATAGTTCTTGACTTTTAAGGTGAAATCCTCTATAATACTTCTTCAATAGATTGAGAAAGCGGTTGTGAAAATAATTGTTCCGACTAATTGCCCAAGCTGCGAGTCCCCGCTCGTATGGAAAAATGACCAGCTCTTTTGCCTTAACGCAGATTGCAGCAGCAGGGCTTTTAAGCGAGTACAGCATTTTGCACATACTCTCAAGATTAAGGGTCTCGGCCCCGCCGCAATTCAAAAGCTCGACATTCAGGACATTTACGATATTTATCATATGTCTATTGAGCAAATTGCAGAAGGTCTACAATCCGAAAAGCTAGCAGCAAAACTTGTAGAAGAGATTGAAAAATCAAAGTCTGCTTCTCTTGACTTGCTTCTTCCCGCTTTTTCTATTCCTCTGATCGGTAAGACTGCCGCAGAAAAACTCTGCAAGGTTATTAACCACATTTCCGAGCTGACTTCAGAGGTCTGTGAAAAAGCAGGTATTGGCCCAAAAGCCACAGAAAATCTATTGAATTGGTTTGAAGAAGAGTTTGTTGGTATCTCTTCTCTTCCATTCACTTTTAGTACCGCTGGCATTGAAAGTAAACCAACTAAAGGTATTGTTTGTATTACAGGTAAACTGAAATCGTTCAAAACCAAGGCAGAAGCCGAAAAGTTCCTACTAGATTTGGGATATATTGTAAAATCTTCTATAACAAAAGAAGTCACAATTCTAGTGAACGAAAGCGGTGTTGAATCTGCTAAAACCCAAAAAGCTAGAGACAATGGTGTCTCTATTATTACTAACCTCTCTGATCTTACAGGTGAATAAATGACTAAGCAAAAATGGACTGATGAGCGCACGGACGCTCTTTCGAATTACGTTGGTGGCGAAGCTCCGGTTTCGCACGCCACTGTACTGGCTGCTGCAGAGGAGCTTGATGCTTCCCCCCGTTCTGTAGCTTCCAAGCTCCGCAAGATGGGCTACGAAGTTGAGTCGTCTGCGTCGGTAACGACGAAGGCTTTCAGCGATGCTGAAGAGGCAACTCTTCGCACTTTCGTAGCGGATAATTCTGGCGAGTACACCTACGGCGAAATCGCAGCTGCGTTCGCTGGCGGCAAGTTCTCTGCCAAGCAAGTGCAGGGTAAACTCCTGTCGATGCAACTGACGGAGCACGTCAAGCCTACTCCGAAGGCTGAAGTAGCGCGTTCGTTCTCGGACGCTGAAGAGCAAAAGTTTATTGCTCTTGCTACCAAGGGCGCTTTCCTTGAGGATATCGCCTCCGCACTGGATCGCAATGTGAACCAGGTTCGCGGTAAGGCTCTCTCACTTCTTCGCTCGGGCGCTATCGACGCGATTCCGGCCCAGAAGGAAAGCCATGCTTCAACTAAGTCTGATCCCCTCGAAGGGATTGACGTAGCTCGCATGACCGTTGAAGATATTGCCGAGGCTATCGGCAAGACGGCTCGTGGTGTTAAGACCATGCTGACCCGTCGCGGCCTTCAGGCTGCTAACTATGACGGCGCTGCTAAGGCTGCAAAAGCTGCTGAAGCTAACGGCTAATTCTTAAAATTTAGGAATACGGCTTACTGGGAAGGAATAAACCCCTTCCCAGTTTTTTCTTTGCATATTTATTGTTACGGGGAATTGATAGGTGAATCTGGCTAGTATTCTTCTCAAGTCGATTATCGCTAACAGCGATATAGACACTTGGGCGGAATCTCAGTATCACTACTTCCCATCTGAGTATTCAGAACTCTGGAAAGTAATAGATAAATATGTGCAGAATCATGGTATTCTGCCAACTTTTGAGTCTATAAATCTCTCACTTCGTGATGGAGTTCTTCGAGAGCGTTTTTCTTCGCTTGAAAAAGTTGAAGATGTTGAAGTTGATGGCAAGACTCTTCTAGAGTATCTCAAGAATGAATATACTCAAATTGAGATTATGTCTCAGCTTGAGAAGTACCTAGAAGATACTATTGCCATTGAATCTGCCGCTGAAAATATTGAAGCACTTCAGAATATTGTTCTGAGCGTAGAAGACAAGGTAGACCTTAAGGGTGCTGCTGAGAATATGCGTAAAATGGAACTCTTCTATACGGAAGAGGATCTTGCGCTACATGAACCGCTTGGGTTAAACGGTGACTACGATAGAATTAGACCCTTTGCCCCTTCTGAACTTATTTTGATTGGTGGCCGTCGGGGTGCAGGTAAATCTACAGCTTGCTGTAACATTGCATCAAACGTTTTTGCTGGCGGCCATTCCGTCATGTACTTTACAATTGAAATGGATGCACGAAGCATTATGCAGCGCTGCTGCTCTATTGCTACTGGTGTTCCTGCCGGTGCAATTCGAAACCGAAATCTTTCTCTTGGAGAATGGCAGCTAGTGGCAGAGTGGTGGTCTACTCGATTTGAAGATGGCGAAAGAGTTTATAATAACTACTTGGGTCATCGCGATTTTACTAAGTTTCATAAAGAGCTGACTTTGAAGCCCCTTCGAGAAAGACAACTTGATATTATTTATAACTCATCGCTAACTCTTGCAAATATTCGAACTGAGCTAGACAAGAAGATGAACAAGCTGGCTCCTCGAGTTGTGGTTGTAGATTATATTAACCAGGTTAAGCGAGGAGTTATTACTCGTAATCGAATGGGACAATATGATTGGACTGAGCAGATTGAGATTAGTAAAGCACTCAAAAGCTATGCTCAGGACTATAACGTAATTATGGTTTCTCCTTATCAAATTGATGGCACTGGAGAAGCACGGTTTGCAAAGGGTATTCTTGACGCAGCAGATGCTGCATTTACTCTTGATGTACACGACAAAGCAGATAACATTATTACTTTCAACTGTGCTAAAATGCGAAATAGTGAAGAAATTTCCTTTACATCTACAATGGATTGGGTATCCTTGAAGATTGGCCCGTCTACTGGCGAGCTGCCAAAGAAAGATGAATCTACAGAAAGCGTTCATGAGGTTATATGAGTAGCGTAGAAGAAATACTTAACGAAAAGGGTGTTTTCTACAAGCAGTCTGGCAAAGACCTTCTCATACGTTGCCTCAACCCAGACCACGACGACAGTAATCCTTCGATGCGAATTGATCGCGTTCTTGGAGTTTTTCATTGTTTTGCTTGCGGATACAAAGGAAACGTATTTAAGCATTATAAAGTAGAAGTAAGTGAAGCTGGAATACGAAGAGAAAAACTCCGTAGAATTATGGATAATCTTCGTAGCTCTGGAGTAGGACTTTCAATGCCAGAAGGCTATCAACCCTTCGAGAGAGATTGGAGAGGTATCAGTGCAGACACCTATAAGAAATTTAATGCTTTTTATCATATTGCTTCGAATTTTTCTGGGCGCGTTAATTTCCCTATTCGCAGCCCGAGTGGTAGAATAGTAGCTTTTCAAGGAAGGGATGAAAGTGGGACGCTAACAGCAAAGTATATGTTTACTCCGCATGGAGTTAAGCTGCCACTTTTTCCACTTGCAAAGCCAATTCAGGGAAGAGTTATTTTAGTCGAAGGAATCTTTGATATGCTAAATTTGCATGACAAAGGTCTTGATAATGCAGTTTGTTGCTTTGGAGTAAATAACTTCAATGAAGACAAACTAACTCTTCTTAAAATTTCTGGAGTATCTGGACTTGACATTGTTTTTGATGCTGATGAGGCTGGTAAAACTGGTGCAGAGAAAATTAAAAAGATTGCTGGGGATTTTCCAGTGCGAGTTATAAGTTTAAAATCTGGTGATCCTGGGTCGCTATCGTCTAAGCAAGTTTCTGGTCTTCGTAAAAGACTATACGGATAAGAATATTGCCTCGATGGCGGAATAGGTAGACGCTACGGACTTAAAATCCGTTTCCTTCGGGAGTGCCAGTTCGATTCTGGTTCGAGGTACCAAACTATGAAAGAATGTGGAAGTCAAAAAGTTGAGCGAGTAGTACATAATGGAGTTAAAGCATATAGAGTTACTGAAGTTATAGGTTCTTATAACGGTCAAACTTTTATGGCTACAACTTTTTATACTCGCAAAAACCCAACATTTGATTATATGGCTGAAGATGTGTTGTGAAAACTCTGAGCGATCTTATACCAGACTCTGTTCTTCAGAGAGATTATCCTCATGTTGCACAAAATTTAGTAGATTTTTGGGGTACGTCATACTTTAATGACTATATAGACCAATTAGCTACTACGAAAAGAAATGATAGGAGCGGGTTCTCCTTTGAGGCATTAATGGAAATACAAAAAGTGTTGGAAGCTCACATAGCTAGGTTTCCACACTACAAAAGAATATATACGGCTTGGTTATGAGAGAATCTACAATAGAGCAAAAAGAAGACATTTTTTTAGTACGTTTGTATGAGATAGTACTTATAAAGATAGTCACTGCCTCTAGTAAAAATGAGGCGGAATTTATCAGTAGATGCTGGGACTCAGGTATTTTTTCTAAAGATGAATTTGATTATGGAAATTAGTGAGCCAATTGGAATTATACAGATAGGTTTAGACCATAAATTTAAAATAGCAGAAGAGAACCATGCTATGCTATATAAATTTTTGTCTAATAAATACAATATAAATATATACAATTTTTATAGAGAAGACCCTATACCAGGTTGCCCTTTCAATACTAGCGCTACTATACAGTTATATGATTTTTTTAGCTCTGCTGAGAAAACATCTGAAAAAATTATTTTGAAAATAAGATCGGACGTTTTTTTAACAAAAAGCTCTATTGATATTTTATGCCAAGAGATAGATGCAATAGTTAGTGGTGAAATAGATATTTCATATCTTGGTTTGTATTTTTCTACCGAATACGATAAAATATGTGTTAGAAAAGATGTAAAGGAATGTTATAAAGTACCGGATAAAATAGTCATTGCTAGAAAAGATAAATTAATAGACAACTGGCTTAATACTATTCATAGTGTTGGCAGCAGCACTAGCGGAAATGTAGCCTATCTACAAATAAAAAATACAATTTCTGTAGCAAGAATGGTTAGTTGTCAAATGTATATAGTTCAAAATAATTTTGATGTAGTAGATAATTGGCAAATATACTATGATTGGTGCAAACGCTATAAAGAAAAGTCTCCAATAGCGGTTGATTGGGTACTAAATAATTTTGACTTAATAAGAACATTTTAATAATCACGGGACTTTAGCTCAGTTGGTTAGAGCAGCCGACTCATAATCGGTAGGTCGTAGGTTCAAATCCTACAAGTCCCACCAAATTGGAAATAATAATGCAATTATCTTTAAAAGATTTAGAAGTTTCTGAGGTTACCCAAAATATTTTTGACGGGTTTAACACTTTTATCTTAAGCGAGGATAGAAGAGTATTCAATAAACTAATCGCTAGATGTTTAATTTATAATAAAGTTAAAGATATACCCGGCGACATAGTAGAATGTGGTGTGTTTAAAGGAACCGGGTTATATACTTTTTTAAAATTAAAAAATATATTTAATCCTAACTCTTCTAAAAAAGTTATAGGATTTGATTTTTTTGATACAGAAAACTTATTGAATTCTATAGTGGACAATAGAGATAAAGAAACTATGGAATTACTTTTTAAGGGAAGAGAATTTTCGCATAATAAATCTTTTAAAGATACCATGCAAGATAAACTTTTATCAGATGGTTTCTTAAAATCAGAGTTTGACTTAATAGATGGGGATATATCTATAACTAGCAAAAAGTTTTCTCAGGATAACCCGGGGATGAAGATATCTTTGCTATATATAGATTTAGACTTGGAGGAACCTACTTATAATACTCTAAATAATTTATGGAATAATATAACTAAGGGCGGGATAGTGGTATTTGATGAGTATGGTTTTCATAAATGGTCAGAGTCTAAAGGTGCGGATAGATTTATGAAAGAAAAAAATCTTAATATTAAAAATTTAAATTTTGCTTGCCCAACAGCTTACATAGAAAAAATGGAAGTCTAAACTTTTATAAGTTCCGATAGCTCAGAGGATAGAGCAGTATCCTTCTAAGATACTGGTCGGGGGTTCGAATCCCTCTCGGAACGCCAGACAGGTGTAAATATGCTAAAAGAAAGTGAAATAGCTGTTTGTATAAGTGGTCTTGCAAGAGATGGCTATGAAACTGCACTTAAAAATGTATACAAAGTATTTCCCTACGATACGTTTTACCTGCACTGGGATGGTTATGGTAATTTAAATTTACCAAATTGCCTATATGTAAAAGAACCCGAGTATGATTACCATAGTACTCTAGATACAAAAATCAAGCCAGATTGCAAAATATGGGAAGGCGTAAATAGAAAGCCTAATTTATTGAATAATGATCGTGGTGGAAAAATGTGGTGGAAGCCAAACTACTATAATCATACTAAAGGTGGTTCAAAACAACTATTGGGCCATTACTACTTAATTAATAGTTTGCCAGAAAAATATAAATTAATTATACGAATTCGTTACGATTTAATTGTATCAACAAAAGTTAATTTCACGCCCTATTTAGAAATGGCTCAAGACGGCACAACTGTAGGTTTCGCGGGCTCTAGACCTGGTATGTATGGCCCCGAACAAAAATTAACTCCCCATTTTAATTGTAATTGCAATATGTGTTCTGGTTGGTACTTATGGGATAATATGTATTTCCACCAAAGGGATAAGTTTAAAAACGTAGAAAGTCTACATAAAGAAAAAAATCTTCTTGGGGCTGAATGGGGTTTGTACCAAATACTATGTCATCAATGGCAAAATAAAAATTTTTTAAATGTTTGGGGCGGTGCGGGCATTATAAGGTATTGTTCGGCTCCAAAAGAAGAATGGATAAACTTATAGGAAAGATGGCAGAGCGGTTTAATGCAACAGTCTTGAAAACTGTCGAAGGGAGACCTTCCGTGAGTTCAAATCTCACTCTTTCCACCAAAAATTTTACTTGACAAATTTACCTCAGAGATGCTATAATACACTCCTATGAACACAACACTAGAAGTATTTGAAATGGACGGCGAACTCTACCTTGAACTTCCGAA
>Ga0315907_10001730_pt1 | contig 29112 bp, 54 predicted proteins | sample LakEriMetagenome_3_FD_203525 | JGI IMG/M metagenome (GOLD analysis project Ga0315907, IMG submission 203525) | Freshwater fungal communities from buoy surface, Lake Erie, Ohio, United States - Buoy 12 MA123 | ecosystem: Environmental > Aquatic > Freshwater > Lake > Lake biofilm | place: USA...
TGAAGGATACCATCAAGGTATTAATATAAATGAATCAGAAACAAAAAGACAGAATACTTGAGATTATCAAGTTATGCAATGAAAAAGTTCAAGATCAAAAAGATCACGAATCTTCTGCTGGATATGGAGAAGATTATACTGATGGTAGAATTGTTGGTGGTGCTGCGTTGGCACGACGAATATTGGAGATTTTAAAAGAGTTTCAACTTTAAAAAGAAAGATGTTTATGAAAAGTACGAATTATTTTCTAGTAGCCGCATTTGCAAGTTTTGTTTTTAGTGTTACACTATGGTTCATGGGTGATTGTGATATTAACAAGCAGCAAGCAATCTTTGTGGGTCTTTGGGTTCCTTCTATTCTGGCACTGGGTAATCTAACCAAATGAGCGATTTTGCTATTTTTATCGTAGGAATAGTGGTAACTCTCGTCACCGGGATGGGAGTTATTACCAGCACAGTATTTATGGGCTACAAAAAGCCCAGAATTTATTATAAGGAACCAGAATATGCTGTGGATAAGTCTGCCTAAAGTATTAGAAATAACTTGCGGTATATTACTGGCACGATCAATACTCTATGGAGTAAGCAAAATTAAGAACTGAAGTAACAGTCGCCTTTGGGTTGATCGCCAAGGGTAGCATCCTGAGCCTCTAGTTCGTCTATTGTTGGGATTTCCCACTCGACGTTCAACGCTCAATAATGGGGGTGCTTTCAATACAAAGGTTTAAAATATGAATCCTCATAGAAGATATAGAAGTTATATGCAAGCATCAGACCTTGGGCTAATAATTTTACCAATTATTTTGGTATTATTTGCTGTATTTGGTCTGAATCCATTTCATAGAAAGAATATCGACAAACCCAAACCAATTGACCATCAAACTATAACATCAAATGATCTTTCTGGTAATGTTGAAAGTATTCATCCTTGGGGACGCACAGAAGTTGTTCCTATGAAAAGTATCAAACTAGAATACTTCCAATATTGTGACGAGTGGGTAATGTATGGTGAGGTTGAGCAACCAATTGGTCGCAAAGATTATTTTATGCCGGTAATGAAAGGCCACCTTGATTTAAATGTTAAAGACCTTACCCAAACATGGATTGAATATGGCGGTTATGCCACTGGGCCAGAAAAGGACGCAGAAACTTATGAAGATTTTAGAATGGCTCACATTAAAGTAAACAGTGGCAAAGTTGTTAATATCAAATATTCTCACTACAGGCTTGACCAAAACAAAACTTGGAGTATAATAGCGGTTTGGGAGGCTAGATTTAGTGAAAACTTTTAAGAAAAAAACAGTCAAAGTTCTTGACAAGATTCATTGTGATTCCTGTGGAGAAAATTGCTCCAAAGATATAGACCATGAATATGCTGAACTAAGTGCTACTTGGGGATATTGTTCCAATCAAGATGGACTTCAATATGATATTCAAATTTGTGAAACTTGTTTCACTGAGGTATTAAATTTTATCAAAGATAAACGACAAAAGGTTTTAGGCCCATTTAATTTTCCGTATGAAAAAGATCCACTAGAAGGGAAGTGTTATTTTCCATTATGAATGATTTTTCTTACATAACCGCACTAACAATCTTTGTCACTTATGTTGCAATTGATATGTTATACGCTTGGTATATTATGAGCGTTAACAAAAAACGGGCCTTTACAGCGGCCATTTTGACTAGTATAATCTACAGTCTACTGGCGTTTGGCGTGGTATCATATAGTAAAAACATCTATTACTTGATCCCGCTAGCGTCTGGGGCATTTCTTGGTACATATTTAATGGTCAAGTTTAAGGAATAACATGAAAGCAACATTGACTTTTGATCTTCCAGACGATATGATAGAGTTTGAGAAGGCATCCAAGGCTGGAAATTATCATCTGGCACTATGGGATTTGAATGAACAATTGAGAAAATATGAAAAGTATGGTCACAATTTTAAAACCGCAGACGATATGCTTGCTGCAATAAGAACACATGTATTTGCAACCTTAGAACACTATTTTATTAACATAGACTTATGAAACTAAACAAAAGAGCCAGATTTAATTACTGGAGTTGTTCAAACTTCGCCAATCTTATTAGAGGCGAAGCAAAGCCCCATGCTTTGCCTTGGGACGAATGGGAAACTTGGAGAAAAGAAACAGCAAAGAAACATCCATTCAGATATTGGCTAGCAGAAGAAGGTTTGGACTTTTTACAGGATATTGTGAACTTTCCACTTGATGTTTACAATACGATAGAAATTTATGTTCGTAATCGTTATATTGGCAAGATTCATTATCTTCGCACAGGACTCAAGCCGGGAACCTACTATGACCTTGATTGGAGAATCCTAAACGGTCTTTTCAACGAATTAATTATTTATGTTGAGAGCGAACTGGCTCATACTATGAAAGCGTATCCAGATCGCAATTATAAGTTTGTTAATGGAAGATGTAAACTTGCTGGTTTAGATCATCTTAACTGGGCAATGAATCTTAATATAAATGAAGACTATGGGATTAATCCAGATGACGAAGACTATGGCAAGCCTACTCACCAAGCAATAGTTGCAAAAAAGGTTTATGAGTTGTACAATTGGTGGACTAATAGAGATGATAGAGTTGACCCCTACACTCTCTTTACAAAAGAAAAAGATGGAAAATACTATTATCGTAAGATTGATGAAATGGAAAATCAGTACGATCAAGAAGATACTGATATGCTAATTGAATTAGTTAAGATTAGGAGTTCACTATGGACTTGAACGATACAATAAAAGAAAATCTTAATAAGCCAGATCTAGAATATGACCTTCTTCACAATGAACGTATTGTAGCAAAATGTCTTAATGGTCCAGAATATTGCCGAGACTTATATGGTGCTTTATGTAATAATCGCTTTTTTTACGGAGATAAAGAATGGACCTGTTCATGGAGGATGGCTGGCGGCATAGTCGCTGATATAATAAAAGATGGCAACTATATGGATTGGTATTGCTCTGGCAATGAAAGTGTTGTTACTGACGAGATTAAATTAGATTTAATGATGATTGGATGGACGGTCAAGCCTTATGAGCCAAGATTAAAACCCGGTATTTATAGGAATGAATGGAAATGAACATAGAAATAACAAAGAATGAAGCTTGGAAGATTCTAGATGCTATACAGGCTTATAAGAAAGATTATGCACTAACAGTCCCAGTTATGAAAACCATAGACACTATCACAAAAAAACTAAAGGAAATAACAAATGAGTAAAAGACAGCACCAGCTAAATGATTATTTAAATGAGTATACAAATATAGGAATAGAAGATACCAAGAAACGTATTGATATTATAAATGAAGAGATTCAGCACCTAGACAACGAACGTTTTTATCTCATATCTAGACTTTTTAATGAACAGAATCGCAAGTTATCGGAGGAAACTGACGATGGAGATGAGTAAAAAACTACACATTTCTATGTGTGCAGAAGATGTAAAAGACTCTATCATAAAGAACCTATATTACAGTCAAGGCATCAGTGGCATATTTGATGTGAAGTTTAAAATGAAGAAGAAACAAATACCATCACAATATCCTCAAGATTGTAATTATGTTTGGGAGTTCGATGGTGCAGAAATAATGGTGGATTTAAATGAAAAATGACGAATTCAATTTTTGGCTAATTTGTTTAGCATATTTCATTATAGGACTAATGATTGCTAATAATTATGTGCATCATCAAAGTTCAAAATCCATGCAAAAATCTATTAATACTCTAATACAAATAGAAATGATAACAGAACAGCAATTTAAAATACTACAAGGAAAACTCAATGATCTTGAACGAGACTTCTACAATATCCCAAGAGATAGTAGAATTGCCATTACTAGGTAACAGCGTTAATGGGACCAACGAACCATTTTCAGAATTATATTCTCTAGATTTTCCAGAGTGGTATGACGTAGAATGATATACCTAAATATTGATGAAAAACTAACCTGCGACAAAGTTTGCCGTGCCGTGCAGACTCTATTAAAAGATGGTGCTAGTAATGGAGAGACTTTAGTAATAGAAGTTCGAAAAACTGCATACATTATAGATGAAACAATACCAAAATTGAATCACAAAGAAATAAATGACTGAAGAAATCTTACCAAACGGACATATCATACTTCCAATAGGACTATTTGTATGGTATATAATTTACATCATACTATACCACGAATATGGCGACATTGATGATGAATAATCAGTGTATAAAATTAAGGATAATTTACCTTAATACTGGAGGGTTCTGGCATGAGAAATTCATTAGTCTCTGTCCTGCTAATTTCATTCTTAATATCTGTGGCTACAGTGTTTGCCTTTGATGCTAAAAAAGACAAAACATTAATTATTTTTTCAGCTAATTGGTGCAAATATTGCCAAGTAGCCAAGCAAGACATAAACAACCATCGTAAATTATCAGAGGTTATCAAAAATTATGATATCGTAAACGTAGATTTTGATGTTGACAAAGACATCGTTCGCGGTTACAATATAAAGAGCATCCCGACCTTTGTGGTTTTTGAGGGTGGCAAGGAAAAAGGTAGATTAGAAGGTTACAAAGGGCCAAATAGCTTATTGCTACTGTTGAGATGAAGTTTGTTACGTATACAAATAACGGATGCACAGAAATGTGCAAAAATCTAATAGCCAGTGCTAGAATGTCTGGCATTGATAATAATGATTTTATAGTTGCATGTATAGACAAACTGGCATTTGAAACAATTCGTGAGTTCCACTCAAATAGTTATTTATTTATAGACCAAGACGTAACTGAATATCACAATTATTCACAAGATATTGGAAATAAATTCAGAAACTTAATGTGGATAAAACTAGATATAATTTATCAAAACTATCAAAAATATGGCAAAATCTGTTACACAGATTGTGATATAGTATTTAGAAAAGATCCAAGGCTATTCTTTAAAACCAACAAAACACTTTTACAAGATGAATTCCCAAACGGCACTGCATGTGCTGGATTTATGGTATTTAATGAAGATCAAGCTTCTAAAGACTTTCTCGAAATAACATTAGAAAATGTAGAAGTATTTCAAACACACGCTGGAACAGATCAAGAATTAATAAACCATTTAATTTCAACAGCTATCATTTCTAATGACAAGTACGAATACTTAGACAAGAACAAATTTTTAAACGGAATGTGTTTTCATGACGGAAGATCGTTGGAAGATGCAATTATAGTACATAATAACTGTATCATAGGTATAGACAATAAAATAAATCGTTTCAAATATTATAATTTATGGTACATATAAAGGGGGCGAAAGGTATCGACAGGTAGACGTAAATGTAGATGGCATCCACTGGTTGATCGACCGGCCAGTATAAAAGTCGATTAAAATGTTAGTTGGCGAAACTCGTTTCGCTCTCGCTGCCTGACCTAGTTAGGCAAGAGTGCGGTGGCATGAACCGTATTGCCCAATCATGCTGACGTTGATAAGTCAACTGCGTCGATCCGTCAAAGCAATCGGATAAGATTGTGGTAGTCCACATGACTCCGCTAAGTGTGCGGATAGCATTGGCGATTGGTGAAAAATAATCGCATATGGATGTAGATGTTTATGTTGAAATTACTCTGGACGCGATTTTCGAAGATCGCCGCCTCCACCATATTCTTATCGCCTCCATTGCTATTTTTGTGTATAAAGTAGTGGAGGCAGCATCATGAAAACAATAGATTTAATTTGTAATACTTGCGGAAAGACTATTTCCAAGCCGAAAAACGAAATAAACAGACAGTTAAGAAATGGCAGAACAGAATTTTATTGTAATTTAAGTTGTTCTGGAAAAAACAAGAATAACATTGAGCATCTAAAAAACTTTAAAGACAATTTTAAGAATGTAAAATATACAAAACAGACAGATGAATATTCTAATTTTAGATGGTACATGAAAGTCATACGAAAAAGCTCTAAAAGAAAAAATCAAAAATATAATGTAAATTGTCAATATCTCAAAAACCTATGGGAAAAACAGGATGGTATATGTCCATTCACAAATAAGACATTAGTTTTAAGAACACATTCAAAAGATAGCCTTAAAAATCCATACTCTGCATCTATAGATAGAATTGATAATACTAAAGGATATATAGAAGGAAATATTAGATTTGTTGCTTTAATATATAATTATGCAAGGAATACTTTTTCAGATGATGAAGTAATAAATTTTTGTAATAATGTTATTAATAAACTTGAAAAGGAAGGTTAAACGATGACTATTAAACAATTGCAAGACAGTGGATACAAAGTAAAGGTTTTCCACAATCGTCTTTATAATGGATATCATGCTTGGCAAAATGGAAAGAGAGTCCACAGTTATATTGATGGAATTACTGGACCAGATACCAAGGGTGGCTCTACTGAAGTAATTATTGATTCTCCTAATGGCGAACGTTTTCACGGAGTTGCTATTTGTAGCACAGAAGACAACTACGATAAAAAACTTGGTGTAAGAATAGCACTCGGTCGAGCCTTAAACGATGGAAAAGATTGACATAAGCAGGCCAATAGATCTAGATGATTATGTAAATCACCTACATAATATTATAGAATCACTTAAATTAGAAGTCAAAACACAAAGCAAAGAGATCGCAGCCCTTAGAGAAGAAAGAAGGATGATACTAAATAATGACAATGTTTCGGGTAGGTGTATAGATTGGTAGCCTTCCATCTCAATCCTACCGGAGAAAAAATATGAAGTATATCATTACATTTTTATCTACAACTCTATTTTTGTCATTAATGTTGCACATAGCAAATCATGAAAATATGTACCACATTACAGAGAGTGAAAAAATTTCTAACAAGATTATCAATAGTATGTCTGATAAAATACTAGATTTAGAATTGCGGGTTGCAGATTGATCGTCAGCGGTGTATAATATGTAGGAAAGACGATTCTAGAGGTAAGAAATGATATTTTTCTGGTTAAACAACAAGCTTTTTCGTAGATATCTAAATATTCTGCAAAAAATAAGTATGCAGAATATAAAACCAATTGCATTTAAATGTAACTTTTTACACAGAGAGGGTAAAGAAATGCTAGTATATAATGTAACAGCCGGTGCCGTAGTAGACAAGGATGTAGCCGAGCGTAGATTAAGCGTAACAGTTAATGGCGAGGTTCGTGAAACAAAGCCTTTTGCTCCAGATACCACAACTTTTGGAGAATTTGGCTTCGCTGACAATGACAATGTTGTCCTAACATTAGTCGATGTTGACGATGCTGGCAATGTAAGTTCACCAGCCACAGTCGAGTTTGTGGCTCTAGATACTGTTGCACCGGTGGCACCCGGAGAGTTTGGTGTATCTTTTGTTCGCGAAGAGTGAATATTTGATCAATAATTAAAATGACTAAGGGGTAGCGAAAGCTGCCCCTTTTTTATTTGGTGTATATATATAAGGAATTAAAGGAGCAAAATGCTAAACTGGCTTAAAAATAAAATATCTAACTTTTCTAGATCACCAAAATGGTCTAGTGTGAGAAAGGAGCATTTAATTCATGAGCCACTTTGTCAGGCTTGTAATAGGAAAAAAGACTTGGAAGTTCATCATATAATACCTTATCATATTAAGCCAGAAGAAGAGTTAAATCCTAGCAATTTAATTACACTATGCTCTAATTGTCACTTATTATTCGGTCACTTGATGGACTACAAAAGTTGGAATGAAAATGTCGTAGAAGATTGTAATAACTTTTCATCCAAAATCAAGAATAGGCCATATAATGAAAAATCTTATCAAAAATTTGGTAGCAATTGGTTTGATATCTTTAGGTAGTAATTTATATTCTGGAACAATTGATCCATACACTCCAGATGAAAAATATATTGAGTATGGCAATCAATTTGAGTGTGTTTTAGAGATTATGGGATCATATGAACACAACAAGCAGTTATTTTCTGCATCTTGCGTGGCTATAGATAAAAATTGGATACTAACTGCCGCCCATGTTGTCAAAGGTGCAAGATTTGCATTTATTTATCACGAAAAAGACAAAAGATGCATCATAATAGAAGAAATAATATGCAGCACAGAGTTTGAAGAAAAAAAGTTCGGATCTGGTGATATAGCATTATGTTACACTCAATCTGATATAGGTCTTGACTCTTATCCAGAGTTGTATTTAGAAGATGACGAAATTGGTAAGTTATGCTCAATAGTTGGATATGGGTTCACTGGTACTTTCCAAACTGGCATGAAACACAATGACGGTCATAAACGTGGCGGTCTAAACAAGATAGACTATATCAGCGATAGTCTCTTAATGTGTTCTCCATCTATCATGAGCAAGACAGAACTAGAATTTTTAATAGCCAGCGGAGACAGTGGTGGCGGTCTTTTTATAGATAATAAGTTAGCTGGCATAAATTCTTGCGTCATGGCAGTTGACAAAAAGCCAGACTCAACGTATAATGACGAGAGTGGACACACTAGAGTAAGTAAGTTTTTAGGATGGATAAAAGAACATATGCAAAAAAGAAGAGAGCAAGCACAAGGCTTGCTCCCTTAACCAAACATACGTATATTTATCTACCCAAAATCACTCGTCTTGAACGTCATACACTGTATTAGAAGAATTTAAATTGAAGACTATACTAAAAGTTTTTTGTGCAGAAGTCTCACCAGCACTTACGCTTTTGGTTACAGTGAACTTGGCAGGCTTATTCACTGTTGATAATGCTGAAATACCAGAGGCTACTTTATCTAATATTGAGTATGTTAACTCTCTAATGTCGCCACTATTAGAAGCATTATAACTTTCTAATGCTGAATATGGGATGAAAATTCCAGTAGCACTACCTACAACAATGCTACCAGAACATCCGGGTAAAAATCTACCGGGGTTCATATTGCCAGATTGTGTTGGACTCCAAGGCATAGTAAATCTCCTTATAAGGTTCAAGAACTGAGTACTCAATAAAATATACACAAAATCATGGACATTACATTATTAGTTGGTACATGTGATAAGTACAGTTTTTTATGGAAAAACTTTGCTATATTATTTGAAAGATATTGGGATAGCAGTATAAATATTAACAGATATTTTCTTTCCGAGACACTATCATTCAATGATTATGGATTTAATACACTTTTACCGGGGAAAGTGCCATACTCAGATTGTTTAAAGTTTGCCCTAGATTCTGTCGATACCAAGTATATCTTGTGGATGCAAGACGATTACTTTCTACAAAAAACAGTTTCTAAACCTAAATTTGACTATTATATGTCAATGATGGAAAATGGAATCGACAGGTTTGGTATACACGAAGATAGTATCTATTATCGTAAATCTCATGTAATTAACACTATGTATAGGTTACATCAACATAGTCTGTATACGATATCTATGCAGGCATCCATATGGAATAAAAATTTCTTTAAATCTTGCTTAATAAAACACGGTCACGAAAATCCATGGGAATTTGAAGTAAATGGAAGCACAAGACTAAATAGCACACAAACTCACAATATACTGTTTGACAAACAGGAAGAGCCTTGGTATAATGAAGCTATGAGGAAGGGGCAATTTACACAAGAGTATCATGATATTTTAAAGAAAGAAAATCTACATGAGATTTGAAGAAGCATTACGGATAAAGATTGGAGATAAAATCTATACTCATTCTGGAGAAATAGTAGTAATATCCGGTTGGCATCACAGTTTTGAAAATCCGTGTGTAAAAGACGATTTTTATTTTGATGGTGTAGATACATCATTTCGTTCTATTAGATATAGATACGATGAACTTTGCGGTCCAGAGTTATGCGATGAAGATAAAATGTTCATAGAATGGTACTCCAATGAATCTCCTAAAAATGAAAGTATGATTCCATATCTAAAGTCCGCTTTTATGAAAGGTTTTCAGTGCGGATACTCTCATAAGCAACATATATCGTATCAAGATCAACTACAAAAATAATATGTTTAAGATCACAGAAGTAAAAAATTGGGCGAAGCGTTGGGGGTATTCTATCATCAAAGAAAAAGATGATAGCATTAACGGGGCTAGTTATTACTGGTGTAAAGATTCTGACGCAAATGCTACAGGAGTTGCCCTAAGTGTGAGTAAAGTAGCGACCGCTATTTACAATCATATCACAGATAACAAATGGGTTGAACATCAAAAACAATATGGGGAAATCTTAGATGAGTCAAGTAAAATTAATTAGTGTTACTCCAGACGCTGAAAAAAATATTGCTTATTGTGCTAGAGTAAGCAATCCTAACAATCAAGAAAATCAGAATTATTCTAAGCTATTAAAATACTGCATAGATCACCAACATTGGAGTATTTTTGAGCATGGATTCATGACGCTAGAAATAAACACAACCAGAGGTCTTGCGGCTCAAATTCTTAGACACAGAAGCTTTACATTCCAAGAATTTAGCCAGAGATATGCAGATGCTACTTTACTAGGCGAGGATATCCCACTATTTGAATTACGTCGCCAAGATAATAAAAATAGACAAAACAGTATAGACGATATTGATCATGAAATAGTTGTAAAATGGAACACTCAAATAAGAGAGCATTTTTCTAAGGCTAAAGCAATATATGACGGCATGATAAAAGATGGTGTAGCAAAAGAATGTGCAAGATTTGTGTTGCCTCTGGCTACTCCGACTAGAATATACATGAGTGGCAGTATAAGGTCTTGGATACATTATATTGATCTTCGCTCTGGTCATGGTACTCAAAAAGAACATATGAATATAGCGAATGAATGCAAATCAATTTTTAGCCAAGAATTCCCATTAATCAGCGAGGCTTTAGGGTGGAATGAAAATCAAACTTGAAATGTCCGAAAGTGACATTGTTCGTGCAATACGTGATAATAGACATTCGCCTTTAGAACTATTAGCAGCACGGGTTTTTAAGGAAAATATAAAGAATGTAGAAGTCACAAATGACTCTATCATATTATGGGATGATTCTATAAATGACTACAATTCATATCGATATTGTACTGAAGATATAGATACAATAGTATCTTTCGTGGATGAATGGGCAGATTACGTTGATGGACACTTGGTTGATTTTGCATTAGAACCAATATCATTTTGCGTAGAAGAGAACCCGTAAAAAAATTAACGCCACGCCTTGACAACGCCGATAACTCTGGTATACTCAGGGCATACACAGCACTTAAGCACTTTTTAGGAGATTAGCAATTATGAAACTGCACACTGGTACGAATGTCATTGAGAAGTCTGGTCAGTTTGAGGAGTCTAAGTTTAGCATTGAGGCTTCTGCCAAGGCTTTCTTTATTTTGTCTGACGGTCTTTATTCTAACAAAATTCTTGCAGTAATTCGTGAGCTTTCCACGAATGCGTATGATTCTCACGTTGAGGCTGGCAAGGCCAGTACTCCATTTGATGTTCATATCCCCACTCATCTTCAGCCGGTTTTCTTCATTCGTGATTACGGCACGGGTATGACTCATGAAGATTGTATGCAGTTGTACACCACTTATTTCCGTAGTACGCGAAACAATAGCAATGAGGCTGTTGGTTGCCTTGGTCTTGGTAGCAAGGCTCCGTTTGCTTATGCCGACAGTTTTACCGTTGAAGCATACCTTGATGGTACTCGTCGTATTTATACCGCATACAAGAATGAAGATGGTAGTCCAGTATTTTCTCTTCTTGAAGAGACTGTCACTGCTGAACCTAATGGTATCAAAGTCTCTATCAACGTGAGTTCTAATGATGTCAACCGTTTTCATAACGAGGCGGTTCGTGTTTATGAATACTTTAATGTCAAGCCTAACTTCATTGGACAAAAGCTTGCATTTCGCAATATTGATAAAGTTTTGTCTGGTAAGAACTGGTACTTTGATGACAATGCCAGCGACAATTTGATCGTTATGGGTCAGATTGCATATCCTATTGATACTTATCAACTTGTTGCTAATCTTGATAAGTCTTTTGAGCGTCATCGTAAGTTCATTGAATACTCAGAAGGTCTTCGCATTTTTGTGAAGATTGGCGATGTAGATATTACTCCTAGTCGTGAATCTCTTTCATATAGTCGCGAGACTAAGAATAATATTCTCACTGTCGTTGATTCCATCACTAATGAAATCAAGGACAAGATTGAGGAGCAAATTGCCAATCAACCCTCTTTGTTCAAGGCACGAATGAAGTATGTCCAGATTAGCAGTCAATGTTCTTCTATTAGCACCGCTATGGAATCTCTCCAGAAGTCTATCTCTTGGAAAGATATGAAGCTGTTTGATAGCGTTGCTGGAGAATACATCAATACTAAAGACAAGATTCTACTTAATAGTCTGGAGAAGTCTGCATACCGCTCTAAAATCGACATTAAGTACGGTGTTGAGCGTATATGCTTTGGAGATAATGTCAAATTCTTTATTGACGATCTTGGTCGCGGCGGTCTTAGTCGCATTCGTCAGTACATGAAAGATCGCGGTGTTTCTCAAGTTTCTTATGTCTATAAGCTTAAGGATAATGAGACTGTTGACAATTGCAATCTCCTTGCTATGATGGGTGGAGCATCTAAGGAAGATGTCATCCTCACTTCAACTCTTGATAAGGTAAACTACAATCGTTCTAGCAATAGTCATGGAAGTAGTGAGCCGACTGTTCAAGTTCAAGTTTTCAATGAGGAAACTGGGCGATTTGAAGAATGCAAGATGAGCGTCAAGTATGAAAACGCACACTATTTCAAGGAATCCAAGGAGACTGTTGATCTTGGATATTCTGAAATTACTGTTGACTATCTTGAAGGCTTACTTGGTTATGCACATAAGAATTATGCAGATATGATCGGTGATGCGACGTTTTATATTATCAAGCCTTCTATCATTAAGAACAGGAAGCTTGAAGAGCGTGTCAATTGGAGTGATGGTTGTGTTCTTATCGGACAAATTTTTAATGAGGCGATAACTACACATAAGAAAAATATCATTGAATGCCAGAAAAGATATTATCTTTCTGCCCAGCGTCATGATCGTTGGAAGGATTGCATTATGATGACTACTACAGATAATGAACTTAAAAGGATTGTTCTTGAGCATGATGCTCACGCGAAAGAACTCAATGCTATGCGTGAAGATATGGGATATATCTATGAAGCATCGCGTAGTTTTGCCTCTGTTCAGTCTATTGACTTTTCTGGAATCAAGCTGGATGATGCTAGGTATTCTTCTAGGTTCGATGAAGATATTAAAAAGTATCCTATGCTTCGACTTCTTTCCAACGTTTGGTCAGATCAAGATAGGAAACTTGTTGCAGATTACATCGACACTGTGAACGTCGGTGCCAACGCAATGCATGTTTTGAACGCTATGTAATGCTATAATACACTAAAGGAGACACACAAATGAAATACATTATTGCAAATGACGGTACTGTGACTGCGGTTGTAAGTGATCAGACATATTGCTTTGGCAAGTCTCATCCTAATTATAATAAGCTCATCGGTTATCTTAAGACTAATAACGTTGAGCATTTTGAAGCGGCCTATGATATTATTTCAAAGGTTAACTCTTACTGCGAAGGTTATGTTAATTGTCAGGATGGTAATCTCAGTTGGGATGGAATTAAGATGCCAGATATGTTCACTGGAACAATTCTTGATATGATCAAGCAGGGCTTTCCTTTTGAGCCAATGCTTAACTTTCTTGACAATCTGAGCCAGAACCCTTCTGATCACGCTGTTGTAGAACTGTTTGATTTTATGGAAAACAAGAATATGCCCATTACTTACGATGGTCATTTCTTGGCATACAAGGCCGTTCGCAATGACTATAAGGATATTTACTCTGGTACTTTCAATAATAATATTGGTGACGTTTGTTCTGTACCTCGTAATGAGGTAGATAATAATCGCAACAATGGTTGCGGTCACGGTCTTCACGTTGGTGCTATTGACTACGCAAAGAGTTATGGTGGCATTGATCTTGATGATATTGATGGCGGTGGAAATGATGGCGGCAACCGTCTAATGATTTGCAAGGTAAATCCTCGCGATGTTGTTAGCGTCCCTTCTGACAGTAAGTTCCAAAAGCTTCGTTGCTGCCGATACGAAGTCGTTGCCGAATTCGATAGCATCTTCGATAAGGTCGTGCATATGACCAGCGATGATATTGACCACGTTCAACGTCAGAAGCGTAATCGTGAGTGGATTGTTGAAGTCACCGCCAAGATGGAGAGAATCAATAAGGTGCTTTCCAAGAAACTTGAAACTGTAAGTGTGTGAGTGTGTGTGTTGAAGCCGATAGGGGAAGAAATTCCCCTGTCGGTTTTTTCATGGAGTTATAAATGAACATAAATAATGACACAAAACTAGATTTCGATGATGTCTTACTCGTTCCACAGCGATCCCGAGCCGCATCACGGTCCTTGGTTGACTTAAAAAGAACGTTTAAGTTTTTCCATTCTTCTCTTGAGTGGAGCGGCATTCCAATAATGTCAGCCAATATGGATACAACTGGCACTTTTCAAATGGCCGAATCATTGTCTAAGAGAGATTGTATAACGTGCTTACATAAGCACCACGATGTAAGCGATTACATTTTAAATATGCAAAATCTTAACACATTTTGGTATAGCATGGGAATTAGTGATGATGAAATCACAAAACTCAAGAAACTTGTTGATTCTATTGAAGCAGTCCCCAATATATGCATTGATGTTGCAAACGGATATACCGATCAATTTGTAGATCACTGTGCAATGATAAGAGAAAAATTTGGGGCTAGAACAATTATAATGGCTGGCAATGTATGCACTCCAGAAATGGTTCATGAATTAATTTTACACGGCGGCGTTGATATTGTTAAGGTTGGAATAGGACCGGGATCGGCATGTACGACGAGACTAAAGACAGGAGTGGGATATCCTCAACTTTCTGCAATAGATGAATGCTCTCATGCTGCACATGGTTTAAAAGCTAAAGATAAGCACCTAGGTAGAATTTGTGCAGATGGCGGTTGCAGAACTCCCTCCGATGTTGCAAAAGCCTTTGCTGCTGGAGCGGATTTTGTCATGCTTGGTGGTATGCTTGCTGGAACAGAACAATGCGAGGGCGATTGGACTTGGACCAGTGAAGGTCGCGTTTTAAAGTTCTACGGCATGAGTTCTCACGAAGCACAAGAAAAGTATGGTGGAATTAAAAACTACCGTGCAAGTGAAGGTAGAGTAAAATCTATTCCATATAAAGGTGATGCAATTGATGTAATAGATGATATATTAGGAGGACTACGTAGTACCTGTGCATATCTTGGTGCAGATAGTCTAAAAGATTTGCCTAAATGTGCAGAGTTTATTCGCGTAAATAGAGTACATTTTGATAAGAGCGTATGATTTTATGAATCTGCAAAACTTCAAATGGGATATAAGATTCTTAGACTTAGCCAAATTAGTATCAACTTGGTCAAAAGACCCATCAACTAAAATTGGTGCTGTAATAACGGATCGTGATAATAAGATTGTATCATTAGGGTACAATGGATTTCCTAAAAAATTAGCAGATGATGATAGGCTCAATGATAGAGAAACAAAATACAAAATAATAATTCATGGAGAAATGAATGCAATATTATCTGCAAGTAGATCTCTTGATGAATGTACTTTATATACCTATCCATTTATGCCATGCCCGCGTTGTGCTTCCATGGTAATACAAACAGGAATAAGTCGTATAGTTTCATATAAGAACACTAATGAAAGATGGGCAGAAGAATTCAAGTTGTCGCTTGATTTGTTTAAAGAATCAAACATAGAATATACGGAATATGTAAATGACTGTTGACAAAAAGCTAAAAGATACTATTAACTTAATAGAGGAATGTATGCATTCCAACAAGATAGAATTCTTGGCTAATTTAATTATCAAACTAGAAAACGAATACATAGATATAGCTAGAGTTGCTACAGACGATAATTATAAGCCTAATTGGACCCATACTGAGGTATTAGATTACCTGACTTACGAACAAAGACCGTAATGTTTTTTTGATTGCACAAGACTATAATATGGTAAATGAAGGAGGAAATATGACAGTTATTGACATGGCTAAAGCACATCTTCAGAATGTAGTTCAACGAATTGAAGATTTGACTAAGCAGCAGGCTCTTATTCAAAAAGAAATTGAACAGTTAAAAGTCTATGTAGACAGTGGCGTAAAAGATATACAAACATTCGAAAGCAAAACGAGCGAAGGAGATTGAAAATGAATTATAGTGAATTTCTAGGTAAGCTATCTAATATTGCTAGTTCTTATCACTGGGGCGTAGATGACAATAAAGTAACAGCAACTATTCAGAGTGGTTACTACAAGGGTTTTACACTAAATCCTATTACAGCACTAGCCCATAAGTCTGGATTTGGTTTCTTCTATAATAATAGAGAAGATACTGAATTTGCTGCTAGGCTACTTGGTATTCCACGCACCTTTGCTAGAAATGTATATAGTGCTACTCTAGCATCTCACAATCGTGGAAATACGCAAGTTCTAAGAGGAAAAATTCGTTCAGCACTGGAGGTATGATAGTATGAATATTAATACTTGGCTTGGTTGCGGTAGATTAACGAAGGATGCAGAAATTAGCACTACCCAAAAGGGTACTTCTATGGCGAAGTTTCGCATGGCTGTTAATGATCGCAGAAATGAAGAAACTCTTTTTTTGAATATCCTATGCTTTGGAAAGATGGCTGAAGCTCTAAAGGATCACTTAAAGAAGGGTAGACTAGTTGGCGTTCAAGGAAAGTTAAAGATAGATGATTATCAAGATAAGGATGGTAATCAGAAGAATTCAATCTGCGTAATGGCAGATGAAATTTCTTTAGGACCATCTGGAACTGTAGGGCAAGACTCTAAAGAGTGAAGTCTGTCTCTAGTCTAGTCTCAAAGTGGCCCGTCGCCTTGTGCTGCGGGCCATTTTTTTTAATGTTTCGGCCTTGACTGTGACGATAAGTATGGTACAATGTCATTGAGGTCAACCATGAATCCACAACCAGATCCTATAATCGGCCACATATTTGCAGCTATGTTTATTATTGCAATCGTTTTCTATGCAGTCAAGGCTGCTAAAGAGAACAAGGTTGTACGTTTTGATGATAATTTTGTAATTGGATATGTTGAGTCAAGCCCCATTGTGATTAATGAAGTTCATCATAACCATAAAACCGTTAAGACAATAGAAAAGAAGACCAAGACCAGAACCAAAATTAAGAAAGTTGTTGACGTTGAAAGCCAGCAATTGTATGCTGATTGTGTTGATGCACTGGTTGCACTTGGAATGAAAAAGCGTCAAGCACAAAACCAAGCTACATTTGTGTTCTCAACAACTCACCCCCGACCAAAGACTATACAAGAATTTTTGATGATAGCACTAAAATTACCATGAATATAATAGATCAATCACTAGAGATAGCATTAAGTTTGTTACCAGAAGCTAAAGAAGAAAGACAAACTAAAAACAAATTTTTTCACTTTGCTTTTGCTTATAAGCGTAATAAGTTATTGGCCATAGGTCAAAACAATCCAGAAAAAACTCATACAAAAGCTCTAATATTGGCAAAAAGATTTAATATCAATCTTCAGCATCCTCATTTTCATGCAGAAACAGATTTAATATCCCGATTATGGGGAAAATACTATATAGATAGTAGCCTAAAAATGGTGATACTTAGATTGAACAAGCGTGGAGAGTTAAGATGCAGTAAGCCGTGCGGTAAATGCGATACAATTATACAATCCCTTGGCATAAATAAAATATGGTGGAGTATAGACAATGGCTTCAATGAATAATCTGAATGGAATGAGAACTTATCTTGTTGGGGCAATGGATAGGGTGCCTGACGGTGGGACTACATGGAGAAAAAGAATAACTGGAATCTTACAAAAGATGGGAATAGTTGTCATAGATCCATGTGATAAACCAATTGATGGAGTAGTAGAGGATGAAGGAACTAGACATTGGATTGAATACTATAAAGAAACAGAACAATATGACAAGATCAAAGAAAAATTCTCTGTTATACGTAGTGCTGATTTGAGATGTGTAGATATTTCAGATTTTATTATTGCCCACATAGATTTAGATATACATGCCTGTGGTACATACGAAGAAATAGTAACTGCTAATAGGCAAAAAAAACCAATACTCGTATGGTGCCAGCAAGGCAAAAAGAATGCACCTAATTGGTTGTTTTTTATGCTTCCGCACGAACATATCTTTGGATCTCTTGGCGAAATTATAAACTATCTAGATCATGTCAATCAAGAAGGCGATGTCATAAAACTAAAAAGATGGTTTTTTTTCAAATACAATAAATAGGATAACATATGAATATCAATGTGATCGCCCCAATAAATCAGCTTGGTTACGGAATAACTGGGTTGAATGTCGTAAAAGAACTTAGTCATAAAAACAATATATCTTTATTTATGATAGGTCAACCGCAAGTTACAAATCAAGAAGATGCTGATATTATTTCTAAGTGCATACAAAATTCGCATTTTTTTGATGTTAATGCTCCATGTATAAAGATATGGCATCAGCATGATATGGCTCAATTTGCCGGTAGAGGAAAGAGAATAGGTTTTCCGATTTTTGAACTTGACAAGTTTAATGATCTTGAAAAACATCAACTTAAATCATTAGATACAATCTTCGTATGCTCAGAATGGGCTAAAGAGGTAATACATCATAATATTAAATCAATTGCTAAGAACAATGTCAAAGTCATTCCATTAGGAGTCGATACTTCGATATTTAAGCCATCACATGTGCCAGATAACAGCACAACAAAATTCTTCAATTGTGGCAAGTGGGAAATCAGAAAAGGTCACGACTTAATAGTAAACATTTTTAATGATTCTTTTGACGAGAGCGACAATGTAGAATTGTATATGATGTGCGACAATCCATTTTGTAGCGAATCAGAACAATCAGAGTGGATAAATCTATACAAGAAGTCTAAATTAGGTAGCAAAATTCATATTATTCCTAGACAAAACACGCAAAATGAAGTGTATAATATTATGTCGCAAATGCATTGTGGCGTATTCTTAGCTAGAGCAGAAGGTTGGAATCTAGAGCTATTAGAAATGATGGCTTGTGGAAAACATGTAATAACTACTAATTACTCAGCACATACTGAATTCTGCAATGAAAGCAATTCTTTATTGATACCTATCAGTAAAACTGAGACAGCCTATGATGGAAAGTGGTTCCATGGTCAGGGAAATTGGGCATATATTGATGATAACGCAAAAGGTCATGCTATACAGCATATGAAGCAAATTCACTCTCTTAATAAAAATGGTCAACTGCTATCAAATGATGCTGGCATAAAGACCGCCAACACTTTCAGTTGGAGCAATACAGGAAGGAAGATATTAGATGTTATTTGATTTTTTGACGAGCAAGAAAACCAAAAATGATTCTAATGATGATAATAGCGAGACACTTGCTAAAGTCAGCTACATAATAAATAAAAGTTCAGAATCTATCATAGTTGATGTAGAACTAAGTGAGTATACTGATGAATGTATACAATCTCTATGTGAGATAATTGATATCTTATCTAGTGAAAAGTCTATTTTAGATACAGTAGATATAATTAAAAATGCAATGGTATCAGATGGAAAACAAGATAGTTTAGTTAAATTCTTTACTTACTTAGATATAGAGACAAAAACAAAATTGCTTAATATAAACACAAAAGACGATGAGCCATGCATAAAACCATCGGAAGTTTTTCTAAAATAGGAGCAATATATGTCAAAACTTACTAAAGTAATAGGATGGCAAAAGTACGAAGATTATATTGAAAAACAACTATCATGCCCAATGTTGCAAAACATACTACAAAATATGTTTGAATCAGATGAAGGTTTGATTGATGATGAGTTAGATGATGATAATGATGACGATGATGATGAATCATATTCAGAGGGTGATGACAAAAAAAGTCCACTTTCATCTTTAATGCAGAAAATGTTGCCACTTACACCACAAGTAATAGATGACATATCCATGCTAGCAAACTTTGATTGTTGGATAGGTCACACTAATTTTGATATTACTCCAAGTATACGTGATCAACTTAATAAAATAGAGGGAATAGAAGTTCTAAAAATCTTCAGTAGATATAGATTTTTTGTTGGTATAGGACAAATGTTTGATTTTCAAAACGTAAGATATGATATTGAAAGCAAAATAATAAAAGGAGAAATTGATGAATAATTTGAATGACGATATTGCACAGGCTTTAAAAGATGAAAACATACTTAAAATAATGAATAAAGCATCAAAAAGATTTAAGAATCAACTTGATCCAGATGTTATAAAGACATGTCAATTAAACGCTCTGTGGAAAACCTTTTTGAACCATGATGAATCGAAGGGTGCAAAGTTTACAACATATTTGTTCAAAGGCGTATTCATAGAGTGCATGAAAGAAATCAAGTTTGTAAACAAAAATAGATGCCATAGTAAACTCCATAATAATATAGCTTCTAATATAAATTCATTTATATACACTGATCTCATGGATGAATTTCCAAATGAAAATGATCAAAATTTAATAAATGACAGACTGAGCAAGATGACAATATCAGAAATAGCATCAAAATATGGAAAAAATAGAGAAAGTGTTAGACGCAAAATAAATAAATTGGCAAATGACATAAAAGACAAATTTTGCTAAATGTGTATATATATACATAGGAATTGGACTTTAACGGATGCGGATATGAAAATATTTGTAATTTAATTACTATTCAAAAAGGAGAATAATATGGCATCCACAAAAGCTAATAATAGCAATCCATACAGAAATGACGGCGGCGTTGTTTTACAGGCTGGCGATGTGTCTGAAAATCTAACAGATTTAACCCTAAGAACTAATTTAGGCACAAATCCAGAGTATGGTACTAAAGTGGTGCAGGATACACCATCCGCACCGCTAAATTATACAGATCCTAACGGTGTTACAAAAGCAAAGAGTGCTGGCACATTTGCTTATACTCCACCTGCCGGTAGTGAATTTTTATTAATGGCCGCTGGTGATACCAACGCTGGTAAAATCAACGGTTCAGCTTCAACTCTTTTAACCATTCCCGGTGGTGCTACAGAGGCTGTAATTAATAAGAATCTAAAGACTACTCAAGTTGGCACTTATGCTACTAAGGAGTTCAATGTTCTTGCTGTGCCATCTAGCGGTAATTTCCCCGGTCTTACCAGAGGCACTGGTGCTGGTACTGCTGTTACTTACGTTGCTACAAGTGGTAATTATCCAGCTGTAGATGACGCTGCATCAACAAGTAGAGCAGTACCCGGTGAATTAACTTACAGGTTTGGAGCAGCACTACCAACACGCAATGTTGCCTACAAGGCTAAAGATAGCAACGAATAATTATTGTCATTCGTTTTTATGGATAAGTGCCTCTTGGAAACTTGAGGCACTTTATCCTATCTTTCAACTTGGAGGTAACAATGCTAGACATAAAAGATCCACAAAATATACCACTACTATGTAGTATTTTTGGTGCAATAGGAACTTTTTTTAGTCTGGCTTGGGTCAAAGTAATAAAGCCAACTCTAAAATTTGTCAAAGGACAAGAAGAAATAACAAAGTCTATAGAGACTATTAGAAAAGAGTTAACGACAAATGGTGGCAACAGTTTAAAAGATACTGTGATAGATCTTCGCTCTACTATCAATAGGATGGAAAAACGCCAAAAGATAATAGAACAAAGAACTAAAGCAGCATTACATTACAATGATGTTGCTCTGTTTGAGATAGATGACAGTGGAAGGCTCACATGGACTAATAATAATTTTTACGAATTAACACAAGATGTAATCACCAGTGTAGATGGTTATGATTGGTTGAATTATGTACAAGAAGATCAAAGAGAAGAAGTATTTGATGAACTAAAATCCTGTTTAGAGATGAACAGAAAACTTGCCAAAACAGTACAAACAGTAGACGGAAAAACGGTTAAGTTAATCGGATTTCCGTATAGGATAAACGAAAAAGAGCATGGAGGATTTTTAGTCAGTATTTCAACACTCAAGGAGATATAACAATGTCAGAAGTAAAATATGGTTCTGGTCCTTTTGCTTTAAATAGCACAGATCTAATTTCCGTTGGTAAGAATGCTTTATTAGTAGGTTTAGCTGCCGTATTAACATACGTTGGCGAAAATCTAGCAAAAGTAGATCTTGGCAATATGTCAGCTTTAGTGGTCCCAGTTGTCGTAGTAGTTATTAACACTATTGTCAAATGGGCTAAGGATAATTCAAAGTAATATGTTTAAAGCACCAAAAGATTTGTTAAAAGCCTATAAAGAAGGCTTTGTAGGATCATATTGTGACCCAAAAGAACTAGATAAACTTTTGGGGAAGCTTCCTCACCCTTTGTTTGGTGTGGCGGCTTATGACTTGTATGGTAGCGGCAAAGGTAAACTAGCCTTACCATTTAAAAATTTACTAAAGTTTGATCCATCTTTTGGTCCTTCTGAAAGACAACTCCAAGGAGATTGTGTTTCACATGCTACGCGAAATGCCGTAGATATCACAAGAAGCTGTGAAATTATAGGTGGACAACGAGAAGACTTTGTTGCCCGTGGTGCCACGGAAGGCATCTACGGTTCCCGTGGTCATGGTGGAGAAGGAATGACCTGTGCAGGTGCGGCCAAGTTCGTAAATGAAACTGGCGGAATATTACTTCGTCAAAAGTATGGAGAATACGATCTATCTCAATATAGTGCTGTCGGAGGAAAATGGGGCAGAACTGGCGTACCACAAGAACTAGTACATTCTGCGAAGAAACATCAAGTACAAACCATAAGTCTTATTAACACAGTAGATCAAGCCAGAGATGCATTAGCTAATGGTTATTCTATTAGCGTATGCTCTATGTCTGGATTTAGCTCTAGAAGAGATAAAAATGGTATAGCAGCAAGGTCTGGTTCTTGGGCGCACGCGATGGCTTGGATAGGTATGGACGATACCCATGAAATATATAACGAAACATTATTCTTAGTCCAAAATTCTTGGGGCGGATGGAATAACGGAGAAAAACGTTTAGATCAACCTGACGGCAGTTTCTGGATTAGAGAAAGAGATGCGGCAGAAATGTTAGCATCAAATGGATCTTGGGTTTTTAGCGATGTAGATGGTTTCCCACCAAGAAAAGTAACTTGGACACTCAAAGATCAATTTTAACAAAAACGGAGCAATACAATGGCAGTAACAACAACAGATGTAGTAACAAGTGCAACAGCGTCGTTTGACAATATAAAGAACGGTTCTGCGGTCGTATATTGCTGGAGAGGCGCTCCAGTGGCTGGCAGTGGTAGTTATCAAGCACTAGTTAGTCCATTTGAGTACGAGAAAACATACTCATACACAGCTAATGAAACTAGATTAACAAATAGATTTGATGATGTAGCATACTACTTTGACAAAAATGCATAAAATGAAAAATTATATAGCATTAGTAATTTGTATGTTTCTTGCTGGATGTACTCAGCCAATATTTTGTGTCAATCCAGAAGATATAACAAATATGTACTCTTCTTATGTAACGGAGTGGCAAGAACAGTGCAAAACTGCATTCAATAGTGCAGAAAAAGAAGTATTTAAGTCTGATCCATCTCCAAAACCCGTGGTGGATACAGATCCAGATCCAGCAAAGTGCATTTGCAAGGGAACTGGAATAATTGTACAGGGCGACGGTCATAAGACCGTATGCCCATATCATTCAAAGACCACTAACGTGAGGTAACAATGTATACTAATCTGAGTATTTGGTTTTTAGTAGTAGGTGTGCTTATATTAGCATCTAATCTAATTGACGTACCATATTTAATCTCAAAGCTGTTTGCTAAATCTAAAGCAAAAGTAGAAATTATAGAGACTGTAAAAAAAGAAGAAGGATTTTTAGAAATAGTCAGTCTATGGTATCAACTCAAAAGCAAATGCGATCAATATGATTTGAAAGTTGCGTCTGATAAACTTGATGAAGTATTTCCTTTATTGAATAAGGTCATAGAAGAGGATACAAATGCAAAAGTTTCTTAATGTCAAAAATATAATTGCTTTAGTATTAATTGGTATAGGTCTAACAATGCAGTTAGGCCCATTGCTCCCAAACATTTCTCCTAAACCGGATGTAGCAATACTAAATATAGATAAGCCAAATGAAAGAATTTTAACCTTAGTTCAATCAACGTCTGATCTTATAACAGACCCGACTGATAGGGCTAAGATGGCAATATATAGCCAAGAATTTGCTACTAGAGTAAAAAATTATGATGCTCAATTACAGCAAGTCAATGATGTTTTATCTCTATCCGCTAAAGAATTTTTTAATGGCGCAATGTCGGATAAGTATTCTGGACTAGATGATAAAATTATCAATCTAATTACATCTGCTTGCGGTGGAGATGACAATCATAAGTTAACCGAAGTAGAAAAAGTTGAATTATCAGAAGTATTTATGGGCCTAGCTTGGGCTTTAATACAAAGAAAGTAGACAATGGCTATACCGATTTCTCAAATAAAACAAATTGTTGACTTTATATTCTCTAAGAATGGTTATGACATCAAAAATGTAAATATAAGCTTTCCCCAACCTCTTGACATAAAGATTGTAAAAGATACATCTGAAAACATCATTTTGTCATTTACCGAATCTTTGCCAAAAGTAACTTGGAAAAAATTTATTAAGCTTAGTGCATATGTACAGGGCTTGACTTTGGGCAAAGTAGGTGGTACACTTAAGTTAAAGTACCTTCCAGACATAAACTTTACTTATGATGACAATTCTGAGATGCTATTTGGTAGTTCATTAAATTTTAGCGACATCGAATCACAGATCAACTCTGAGTATCCAGATGAAGAAAGAAACTTTTTGGCTAAAAAGTGTTTGCACTACGCTGGCGAATGGGCTACAATAGCTAACCAAGGCGGAATGGATTTTTCTAATTGTGACAAGTATACAAGAAGGCAGCTAAAAAGAGACTGCAAAGATTTCGTAATATCCAATATAAAAGAAGACGAAGAAGTTCGTCACGGATCTGTATTTTTGACATTCTTGCTTTTGTATGTTGTATTGCCTGTCATATTAAAGTTCATACTTGAAAGACTCTTCAAAAAGCTATTTAACGAATAATTGACGATTGACAAAAGAAAGGGTAGATAATGCGCGTTCAAAAAAGGAACGGGAGTTTTGAGGTATATACAGTTGAAAAGATTCACAAGGTTGTAGAGTGGGCAATCAAAGATATTGCAAATGTTTCGTGGTCAGACATAGAGATGAATGCCAACCTTTCTCTAAGAGATGGCATAACTACCCAAGAAATTCATCAAATACTTATTAAGTCTGCGAATGATTTGACTTCACCTAGCAAGCCAAACTATCAATATGTGGCATCTAGGCTACTCAATATGTCTTTAAGAAAAGACCTTTGGGAAAAACATGACTCACCACCAAGTCTATTTTCTCATATATCTAATAATATTGAAGCTGGCGTATATGATGCTGATATTTTATCTAAATGGTCAAAAGATCAGATTAATCACATAGAAAAATTTATTGATCACGACAGAGATTATCTATTCACATACGCTGGCTTGCAGCAGATGATAGACAAGTATCTGATTAAAAATCGACTAACGAGCGAAATGTATGAAACTCCCCAGTTTGCATACATGTGCATTGCTATGTCTCTATTTGACACTGTGGACGAGGTAGAAGAGGCATATGAATGCTTCTCAACCTTCAAGATAAATCTTCCTACACCAATAATGGCCGGTGTGAGGACTAAAATTAAACAATTTGCAAGCTGTGTTTTAGTAGACGTAGAAGACGATCTTGATTCCATATTCTCTAGCGTACACGCAGTTGGTAAATATACAGCAAGAAGAGCCGGTATAGGATTAAATATTGGCAGAATTAGACCAATTAATTCAAGCATTAGGGGCGGTGAAGTAGTCCACACTGGCTTAATACCATATCTCAAAGTTTTTGAGTCTGCCGTAAAGGCTACAAGTCAAAATGGAATTCGCGGCGGTTCTGCAACTGTGCATATTCCATTTTGGCACTATGAAATTGAAGATATTATGGTACTAAAGAATAACGCCGGAACTGACGATAACAGAGTAAGAAAACTAGATTACTCAGTGCAGTTCAATAAACTATTTTATGAGCGTTTAATTAAGAATGAAGATATTACGCTTATGAGTCCACATGAAACTGGCGGATTATATTCAGCCATGAACAACAATGAAGACTTCAAAAAGCTATATGAGAAGTACGAAAATGCTCGCTATATCAAGATGAAGAAAAAGATTAGTGCCAGAAAGTTAGCAGAAATTTTCACAAAAGAAAGATTAGAAACTGGTCGTATTTATGTAATGAATATTGATAATGCCAATGAGCATGGATCATGGGACGCACCAGTTTATATGAGCAATCTTTGCCAAGAAATTATTCATCCAACTAAACCAATATCATCCATAGATGATAAAGAAGGTGAGATTGGTATTTGTATTCTATCAGCATTAAATCTATTTGAAATAGAAGATGAAAAAGATCTACAAAAAGCCTGTTCAATTGCTGTGAAATCATTAGAATCTATTATAGACTATCAAGATTATCCAGTTGAGGCTGGAAAAAACTTCACTAAAAATAGAAGATCTCTTGGTATTGGTATAACAAATTTTGCCGCATTCTTAGCAAAGAACAAATTGAAGTATGAGGATAAGGAGACTCTTAAACTAGTCCATGAAACTATGGAGCAAATTCAGTGGCATTTGCTAAATGAGTCATGCAAGTTAGCAGAAAAGTTTGGACCATGTTCTAAATTCGATGAGACAAAATATTCTAGAGGATTATTACCAATAGATTGGTACAAAAAAACAGTTGACGAACTTGCTGCTCCAGAGTATACTATGGATTGGGAAGGTCTGCGATCCAGAATAGCAAAGTTTGGCCTTAGACATTCAACCGTTACAGCAATCATGCCATGTGAATCATCTAGTGTAATACAAAACAGTACAAACGGCATTGAGCCAGTTCGTAATCTTATGTCTTACAAAAAGGCAAAAAATGGAGTTCTAAAACAGTTAGTTCCAAATTATGCCTCAAGAAAAAATTATTACAGCTTGGCTTGGGAAATGGAAAGTAATAAGGCCATTTTAAATATTTGTGCCGTACTTCAAAAATTTGTTGACATGAGCATTAGTGTTAATTTGTACTACAATTATGCCCATTATCCAGACGGCAATATACCCTTGAGTATCTTAATAAAAGATCAAATTTACGGGTATAAATATGGTGTAAAGAACTTTTATTACTGTAATACCCCTGACGGTGACGGTGCAACAGAAAAAGAAACCAATTGTGAATCGGGGGCTTGTGCTATATGAAAACAATATTGAATAAACACAATGTAGATTATCTGTCTCAGCCATTATTCCTTGGCGAAGATCTATCACTACAAAGATACGATAAGTTTAAGTACCCCGTATTCTTTGATCTATATAAGAAACAGATAGAATTCTTCTGGAGGCCAGAAGAAATAGAATTAAAGAAAGACAGAAATGACTTCAAAAATGACGATATAATGTCAGCAAATGAGAAGTTCATCTTTACGTCTAACTTAAAGTATCAGACTATGATGGACAGTGTTATTTGCAGAGGCGTCCCTACATTAACTCAATACGTTTCTAATCCAGAGCTAGAAGCCTGCATGAACGTTTGGCAGTTTTTTGAACAAATCCATAGCTATAGCTATACATATATTATTAAGAATGTATACAACAATCCTAGTGAAATACTAGACAGTTGTTTAACAGACAAAGAAATATTAAAACGGGCCAATGTAGCCATTAAAGAATACAACGCTCTGAGAGAAATAGGACATTCCGGCAAGCTTAAAGATATAAAAAAGCAGATTTACCTAACTCTCATAAGCGTCAATATACTTGAAGCAGTAAGATTTTATGTATCATTTATTTGTGCATTTGCTTTTGCTGAGAACAAGAAGATGATCGGTAATGCCGATATTATTAAACTTATCAAGCGTGATGAGGCTCTGCATCTTTACAATACTCAAGAAATAATTAAGATTTTGAGAACTAATCCGGATGAAGGATTTATTAAAATTGCAGAAGAATGCGAAGAAGAAGCCATACAAATGTTTGAATCGGCGGCGAATGAAGAAAAAGCATGGTCAGAGTATCTATTCAAAGATGGATCAATTATAGGTCTTAATGAAAAGGTAATGGCAGAATATATAGATTGGCTGTGCATGAGTCGTAGAAAGAATATTGGGCTACAATATGATAAAGGGTGCAGAAATCCAATTTCTGGATGGACTGATCCTTGGATGAACAGTGAATCTGTACAAGTAGCACCACAGGAACACGAAATTACATCATACAAAATTGGTGCCAGTAAAAACGATCTTGAAGAAACAGATTTTGGAGGAATTGATATATGAACCTTGTAAGAGTTCAACTATTAAATGATAGAGCAAATGTTCCAACTAAGGCAAACATTAACGATGCTGGTTTTGATTTGTACTCAAGTATTGATACCATCATCCCATCAAAACAACGCAAGACTGTCAGTACTGGGATAGCATTACAAATGCCAGAACATTTTGCTGGTTTAATTTGGCCTAGATCGGGCCTATCTGTTAAACGTGGCATAGATGTTTTAGCTGGAGTTGTAGATAGTGGATATAGAGGAGAAATAATGGTTTGTTTATACAACACTTCAGATGAACATGTTAGTATACAAACCGGGGATAGAATCGCTCAGATTATATTCCAAGAGGTTCCTCGCGTAATTATGGAGGTCCATGAATCGTTAGGTTCCTCGCAACGGGGAGACAACGGCTTTGGCAGCAGCGGCACATAACAATTCGAAAAAAAATAAAAAATCCAAACAAGAGCCTAAACAAAATGTCTTAGTGGCAAAAACAGAAAATCAAAAAGATTATATTAGATCTATCATTGAAAATGATATCATATTTTGTACAGGTCCATCTGGAACTGG
>Ga0315907_10001731_pt1 | contig 29112 bp, 23 predicted proteins | sample LakEriMetagenome_3_FD_203525 | JGI IMG/M metagenome (GOLD analysis project Ga0315907, IMG submission 203525) | Freshwater fungal communities from buoy surface, Lake Erie, Ohio, United States - Buoy 12 MA123 | ecosystem: Environmental > Aquatic > Freshwater > Lake > Lake biofilm | place: USA...
CGCGCCGAACACGATCACGAGGACCGAATAGAAGGTGAGGAAGGCGAAGGCCGGCTGCACCAGATCCGCCACCTGCTCGAAGAACTCCTCGAACAGGAGCCCGGTGTCGAGCAGCAGCAGGGCCACCTCCTGGCTGGCGCGGAAGACGACCAGCGAGGTGAGCGCCATGGCGCCGAGGAAGAAGACGTCCGCCGTCCTCGGGTCGATCTCCTGCGTGGGCACGGTGAACGTCGCCATGAGGACCCCGAGGATCGGGACGAGCCACCGGAACGGATGGCCGATCCGCACGTCGGGCTTCAGCTCCTCGCGCGCCAGCACCGCCCGGATGGCGTCGCGCCGCACCAGCGCGCCGGCGAGGAACGCCACCAGCGGCATGACGAAGCCCACGTGCGGCACCCAGGGGTGGGTGTTGGGGAAGTTCGCATCGGCCACGAACACGAAGACGCAGGCGTAGATGCCGATGAAGTCGGCCAGCGCGATGGTGAAGAACCGGCTTCCGGGAAAGACCGCGAGGAAGGTGCCCACGGTGAACAGCACCGAGGCGACCACCACGACGACGAGCCAGCCGGCGGTCACCTCGATCGCGACCCCCAGCAGCAGCAGGAAGGCGCCGCTGGCCGCCACCGACAGGAGCCAGCGCCGCGCCGTCGTCCGGTCGGCGAGCAGCCGGGCCCGGTGCGAGACGGCCGGGGACGGGACGGGATCGGGGTTGCGCGGCATGGCGATGCCGACAGTGTCCCATGGCATGGCGCGCGTAAAGCGTCAGGCCGGCCGGACCGCCTCCGCCCGCAGGCGGACCACGACGTCCTCGACCGCCGTGCCCGGGACGCCGAGGGCCTCGAGCGCCTCGCTCGCCAGCGCGACGCTCGATTCGAACGTCTCCTGCACCACGCCGGAGGCGCCGGCCGCGGCGAGGCGGGCGGCGGCCTCGCGGTCGCGGGCACGGGCGAAGACCGGCAGGCCGGGCCGCGCGGCCCGGGCCGCCTCCAGCGTCCGGTCGGCCGCGACCGGGTCGTCGATCGTCAGGATCAGGGCCACCGCCCGGTCGAGCCCGATCGTGCGCAGGATCTCCGGCCGGCTCGCGTCGCCGTAGACGACCGGCCGCCCGTCGGCCGCCGCGTCGCGGACCCCGGCGGCGTCGAGGTCGACCGCCACCCACGGCACCTGCTGCTCGGCGAGGAATGCCGCCACGGTGCGCCCGACCCGTCCGTAGCCGGCGATCACCACGTGGCCCTCCGGCCCGTGGCCGGCGGCGGGAACCGCGTGCCCGTCCGCATCCGCGCGCCGCGGCAGGCGGGCGACGATCCGGTCGGCGAGCGCCGGCAGGAAGGGCGTCGTCACGATCGAAATCCCGACGAGGGCGAACATGAACTGCGCCGTCGCGGCCTCCACCACGCCCGTCACCAGCGCCGCGCCCAGCACGACGAAGGCGAACTCGCCCCCCTCGGACAGGATCACGCCGGCCCGCACCGCCGCATCTCGCGGAGCGCCGAACAGGCGCGCGAGCCCGGCGATCAGGGCGCCCTTGATCAGCATCAGGCCCACGACGGAGGGCAGCAGCCAGCCGACCGAGTCCACGATGAGCGCGAGGTCGACCGTCATCCCCACCGACAGGAAGAAGAGGCCGAGCAGCAGGCCCTTGAAGGGCTGGATGTCGGCCTCGACGTGGTGGCGGAAGGCCGAGCCCGCGAGCGCCATCCCGGCGAGGAACGCGCCCAGCGCCGCCGAGAGCCCCAGCGCGTGGGTCGCCCAGGCCGTGCCGAGGACGACGAAGAGCGCGGTGGCCGTCAGCACGTCCGGGCTCCGGGTCGCGGCGGCGCGGGCGAACAGCGGGCCCAGCGCCCACCGCCCCAGCGCCGCGATCACGCCGACCGCCGCCGCCGCCTTGACCACGGCGAGGCCCAGCGTCGCGGGCAGGTGGTCCGTCCCCCCTTCGCCCAGCATCGGCACGAGCACGAGCAGCGGCACCACCGCGAGGTCCTGGAGCAACAGGACCGAGAAGGCGATGCGCCCGTGGGGCGACGCGACCTCCCCTCGCTCCACGAGGAGCTGGACGACGACCGCGGTCGAGGACAGCGCGAGCCCGACGCCCAGCAACAGGGCGACGGCCGGCGGGTTGCCCCAGGCGAGCGCCACCGCGCCAATCACCGACCCGCAGGCGACGACCTGCGCGCTGCCCAGCCCGAAGACCCAGCGGCCCAGCGCCCGGAACCGCTCGATCGAGAGGTCGAGCCCGATCACGAACAGCAAGAACACGACGCCGAGTTCGCCCACCGCCCGCACCGTCTCCACGTCGGGCGCGAGGTCGAGCACCGAGGGGCCGATCACCATGCCCGCGACGAGGAAGCCCAGCACCGGCGACAGCCGCAGCCGGTGCAGCACGAGGACGACGACGAGCCCGACCGACAGGAAGAGGAGGGCCTCCTCCAGCAGCGGGATGCCCTGCGCGGCCTCCCCGCCCGCCCCCGCCGCGAGGGCCTGCGTGATCATCGCGCCCAGTCCGGCTTGCGCTTGGCGAGAAAGGCCGCGATGCCCTCGCGCGCCGCGTCGCCCGCCCGCTGGTCGGCGATCCGCTCCGCGGTCTCCCGCACCAGCGCGTCGTCCGTCGGGCGCCGCGCGACGGCGGCGATCAGGTCCTTGGCCGCCGCCTGCGCCTCCGGCGACCCGTCGAGGACACGGGCGACGATCCGGTCGACCGCGGCGTCGAGCATGTGGCCGGGCACGACCTCGTGGACCAGCCCGATGCGGTGCGCCTCCATCGCCGAGACGGGCTCGGCGGTAAGGAACAGGCGCCGTGCCGCCCGCTCGCCGATGGCCGCGATCACATAGGGCGAGATGACGGCCGGGATCAGTCCCAGCTTCACCTCGGTCAGGGCGAAGCGGGCGCCGTCGGCCGCGACCGCGACGTCGCAGCAGGCCACCAGCCCCACGCCCCCGCCGTAGGCCGCCCCGTGGACGGCCGCGACGACCGGCCGGGGGAACCGGTCGATCGTCCGCATCAGGGCCGCGAGGCCCATGGCGTCGGCCACGTTCTCGTCCCGGGAATAGCCGGCCATCCGCTTCATCCAGCCGAGGTCGGCCCCGGCTGAGAAGCTGGCCCCGTTCCCGCGCAGCACCACGCAGCGCACGTCGCCGGCCGTGGCGAGGCGCTCGAAGGCGGCGGTCAGCTCGGCGATGGTCCGCTCGTCGAAGGCGTTGTGCACGTCGGGCCGGTTCATGGTCACGACGGCGACGCCGTCGCCGCGCAGAACCGTCAGGACGACGGGGCCGTGTCGGGCGGGGCCGTGTTGGACGGGGTCGGACAAGACGGACTCCTGCGGGTGGCCGGGAGTGCCGCCTCATGGCTCGACGGGCTCACCATGAGGCGACGGCGACGGTGCCGCCCCACCCTACCCCACCGACAGCGTCACCGTGAACACCGCGCCCAGGGGCCGCCCCTCCGCGTCGGTGCGGTTGGCCGCCGTCAGCCGCCCGCCCAGCGCCTCCACGATCTGCCGCGCGATCGACAGGCCGAGGCCCGAATGCTGGCCGAACCCCTCGCCGGCCGGGCGCTCGGTGTAGAAGCGCTCGAAGATCGCCTCCTCCTTGCCCGGCGGGATGCCGGGGCCGTCGTCCTCCACCCGGACAACCGCGCGCTCCCCGTCCGGCCCGGCGACGCGCTGGACCGACAGGCGCACCTCCCCGCCGGGCGGGGAGAAGGAGAGCGCGTTGGCGATCAGGTTCTGGAACACCTGGACGAGCCGCCCCTCCAGCCCCGGCACCATCAGCGGCGGCCCCTCCCACGCCCGCATGGCGACGCGCGGCGCCTCCGGCTCGTCCTCGGCGGTGGCCGCGTGGATCTCGGCCAGGGTGGCGAGCATCCGCGCGACGTCCACCGGCTGGGGCTCGGCGCGGCTCAGTTCCGCGTCGAGGCGCGAGGCGGCGGAGATGTCGGAGATGAGGCGGTCGAGGCGGCGGACGTCGTGCTCGATCACCGCCATCAGCCGCGCGCGGCGCTCGGGGTCCTGGATCCGGCCCGCCGTCTCGACCGCGCTGCGCAGGCTCGCAAGCGGGTTCTTGAGTTCGTGGGCGACGTCGGCGGCGAAGCGCTCGATGGCGTCGAGGCGGTCCCACAGCGCCGCCGTCATGTCGCGCACCGCGCCCGACAGGTCGCCGATCTCGTCCCGGCGATGGCGGTAGTCCGGGATCTCCGCCCGCCGCCGCCGGCTGGTGGCGCCGTGACCGGGGCGGACCCGGTCGGCGGCGCGGGCGAGGCGGCGGATCGGCCGGGCGATCGTCTGGGCGAGCCAGAGCGACAGGAGCGTGGTGACCAGCAGCGCGCCGGCGAAGACCTGCAGCACCTCCAGCCGGACCGACCGCACGGCGGCGGCGATGTCCGCCCCGGGGCGGGAGACCATCACCACGCCCTGGATCTGGCGCAGGCGCTGGACCGGAACCGCGGCGGTGAGCACCAGCTGCTGGTCCGGCCCCGACCACGCGTGCGCCGAAGCCCCTCCCGCAAGCGCGCCGACCACGTCGGGATAGTCGCCGCCGCGCTGTTCCGGCCGCTCGACGTAGGGGGGCAGGTCCTCCCAGTCCGGGACCCGGACGACGATCCAGTCGTAGACCGCGTAGACGAGGCGGCGGGCGAGGTCCGGCCGGTCCGCCGGCGGCAGCTGCACGATCTGCACCGGCCCGCCGGGGCCGAACAGCGCCCGGCTGTCGGCCAGCAGCGCGCCATCGGGCGCGAACAGGCGGGTCCGCACGCTGGCGGTCGCCGTCAGGCGGCGGATCATGGAGCGCGCCGCCTCCGGTTCGAGGGCGTGCCGCTCGTCGTCCACGGGCATCACCGCCCCCTCGCCGAGTGCGGCGGCGAAGACGCGGGCCTGGTCGGTCAGCGCGGCGAGTTCCGCGCGCACCAGCCCGTCCTGGTAGCGGCCGAGGAACAGGAGCCCGACCGCGAGGATGACGAGCGAGAGGCCGTTGAGCGCGAGAATGCGCAGCGTGAGGGGGGAGAGGAAGCGGTCGTGACGGCGGCGACTGCGGGGGGAGAGGGGGTCGCCGGCACCGTCCGTGCGGCGCAGCGCGCTCACGCCTCCTTGTACCGATAGCCGACGCCGTACAGCGTCTCGATCTGCGAGAACTCGGTGTCCACGACCTTGAACTTCTTGCGGATCCGCTTGATGTGGCTGTCGATCGTCCGGTCGTCGACGTAGATGTGCTCGCCGTAGGCCGCGTCCATCAGCTGGTCCCGGCTCTTCACGTGCCCGGGGCGGATGGCGAGCGCCTTGACCAGCAGGAACTCGGTCACCGTCAGCTCGATCGGCTCGCCCCGCCAGGTGCAGGCGTGCCGCGCCCCGTCCAGCAAAAGGTCGCCGCGCACGACCAGCGACGCCGGTTCCGGCGTCGCCTTGGAGCGCGCGAGCTGGTCGCGGCGCAGCACCGCCCGGATCCGCTCGACCAGCAGGCGCTGGGAGAAGGGTTTGGTGATGTAGTCGTCCGCGCCGAGCTTCAGGCCCAGCAGCTCATCCACCTCCTCGTCCTTGGAGGTGAGGAAGATGACCGGGATCGGCCCCGACTGCCGCAGGCGCGTGAGGAGTTCGATCCCGTCCATCCGCGGCATCTTGATGTCGGCGACCACGAGGTCGGCGGGGCGGGCGCCGAGGCCCTTCAGCGCCTCCTCCCCGTCCCCGAAGGTGCGCACCTCGAAGCCTTCCGCCTCGAGCGTCATCGAGACGGAGGTCAGGATGTTCCGGTCGTCGTCGACCAACGCGATCCTGGTGACCATGCCGCGGCACTCCCCGACGGGTCACCGCCCGATCGGGCGTGCCCCTTTGAGCGGTTGTCTCGCGTGTCAATATGGCGATGTTGCGACGGTCGCGGAAGGACGACGGGGATGACGGAAACGGAGGGGGGAACGCCCGGACCGGCGGCGGCGGAGACGCCGGCCGCGGTGGCGCGGCGGGTGATGCGCGGGGTCGACCGCGCGGCGCTGGCGACCGCCCAGCGGGACGCGGGCGCCTGGCCCTATCCCTCGCTGGTGCTGACCGCGCTCGATCCGGACGGCTCGCCCCTCCTGCTGATCTCCACGCTGGCCGACCACACCCGCAACCTCCTGGAGGATCCGCGCTGCGGCCTGCTGTTCGACGGGACGGCGGGGCTCGACGAGCCGCTGACGGGCCCGCGCGTCTCGGTCCTGGGAACCGCCGCCAGGACCGACGACCCCCGCCACCGCGACCGCTTCGTCGCCCGCCATCCGGGTGCCGCCCTCTACGCCGGCTTCGGCGACTTCGCGGTCTGGCGGGTGACGGTGGAGCGCGCGCACCTCGTGGCGGGGTTCGGGCGCATCCACTGGATCGCGGGCACGGGGATCGTCCGGCCGGCCGGGGCGGTCGAAGCGCTCGCCGCACGCGACGGCGACGTCGTCGGCCACATGAACGAGGACCATGCCGACGCGGTGCGTCTCTACGCCACGGTGCTCGCCGGCCAGCCGGACGGAGACTGGCGGATGACCGGGATCGATCCCGACGGGTTCGACCTGCGGTGCGGCGGCCGGATCGCGCGGGTCGCGTTCGACCGGCCGGTCGCCGACGCCGAGGCCGCCCGGGTCGAACTCGTCCGCCTCGTGAAACACGCGCGCCGGACCCTGTCGGGAGACTGTTGAAAGGTCCATGTGACGGAACGAAGCCACGCCCCGACCAACGGGGCCGACGACGAAGAAAACAGGAGAAACGCCCTTGACCCCCACCGCCACCCTCGACGCCCACCTCCGCGCCCTCGGGCTGCGGAACCTACGGGCGGTCCACCACGACCTGTCCGCGGCACGGCTCACCGAGGAGGCGATCCTCAGGGGCGAGGCGATGCTGTCGGCGAGCGGCGCCGTCGTGGCGCTGACCGGCCAGCACACCGGCCGCTCCCCCAACGACAAGTTCGTCGTGCGCGACGCGACGACCGAGGGCGAGGTGGCCTGGGGCGGCGTGAACCGCCCGTTCGAGAGCGAGCGCTTCGCCCGCCTCCACGCGAAGATGGCCGCCTACCTCCAGGGGCGCGAGGTCTTCGTCCAGGACCTGTTCGCCGGCGCCGACCCGGCGCATCGGCTGCGGGTGCGGGTGATCACGCGCCATGCGTGGCACAATCTGTTCGCCCGCAACATGTTCATCCGCCCGCGGGCGGATGAGAAGGCGGGGTTCGAGCCCGACTTCACCATCCTGCAGGTGCCGGAGTTCCTGGCCGATCCGGCCGAGGACGGCACCCGGACCGAGACCTTCATCCTGGTCGACTTCACCCGCCGCCTGGTGCTGATCGGCGGCACCTCCTATGCCGGGGAGATCAAGAAGTCGATCTTCGGCATCCTCAACTTCCTGCTGCCGCCGCGCGGCGTGCTGCCGATGCACTGCTCGGCCAACATGGGGCCGGACGGGGACGTGGCGGTCTTCTTCGGCCTGTCGGGCACGGGCAAGACGACGCTCTCGGCCGACGGGTCACGCACGCTGATCGGCGACGACGAGCATGGCTGGTCCGACGGCGGCATCTTCAACTTCGAGGGCGGCTGCTACGCCAAGGTGATCAACCTGTCGGCCTCGGCCGAGCCCGAGATCTGGGCGGCCAGCCACCGGTTCGGCACGGTGCTCGAGAACGTGGTGATGGACCCCGCGACCCGCCGCCTCGACCTCGACGACCGGCGCCACACCGAGAACACGCGCAGCTGCTATCCCATCGACTACATCGCGAACGCGTCCGTCAGCGGGATGGCGCCGCTGCCGAAGACGATCGTGATGCTGACCGCCGACGCCTTCGGCGTGCTGCCCCCGATCTCGCGGCTGACGCCCGAACAGGCGATGTACCATTTCCTGTCCGGCTATACGGCCAAGGTGGCCGGGACCGAAAAGGGCGTGACCGAGCCGCAGGCGACCTTCTCCTCCTGCTTCGGCGGCGTCTTCATGCCGCGCCACCCCACCGTCTATGCCCGCATGCTGGGCGAGAAGATGAAGGCCCACGGCGTCACCTGCTGGCTGGTCAACACCGGCTGGACCGGCGGCGCGTTCGGCACGGGGCGCCGCATGCCGATCGTCCACACCCGCGCCCTCCTGCGGGCGGCGCTGGACGGCCACCTCGCCACCGTCTCCCACGCCCGCGACCCGGCCTTCGGCCTCCTGGTGCCCGAGGCGTGCCCGGAGGTGCCGGCGGACGTGCTGCTGCCGAAGAACACCTGGGCCGACAAGCAGGCCTACGACACGACCGCGCGCGAGGTGGCGAAGCGTTTCGAGGCCAACTTCGGCCAGTTCGCCGCCCATGTGGACGAGCGCGTGATGGCGGCGGCGATCCGGGCGGCGGCGTAGGGGGGGGCGGGCCCTCGACCCTGTGCCTCCTGCGCGCCGCGGGAGAGGGACGGGGTCGAGGGGATCAGTCGAGGTCCAGCCGCGTCTGCGCCCCGTCGCCCCCCCGCTCCGGGCCGGCGTCCGCCGCCCCCGCGAGCGCCGCCTCGACCGTCGCGCGGTCGACCAGCGGGCCGGCGCACACGCGCGCCAGCAGGTCCGCCTGCCGCGGCTCCAGCGCCACCAGCCGCCCCAGCACATGGAGCAGGTTGATCAGGTCGGTCGTGTAGTCCGCCGGCCAGTGGTCGGGGTGGATGCGGTCCAGCGGCGAGGGCGGGCGGCGGTCGCCGATCAGCGGCTTCGCCCGGTTCCGGCGACGGTAGGAGAACCACTGGCGGAGCACGTTCTTCCCCGACACCTCGTAGGCCCAGACCGCGGCGGGCACGTTGTCGACGAACCCGTCGCCGACGTGAAGCCGCCGGGCGGCGGCGTCGTGGGTCATCGTGTCGGGCAGGGGATGGGGGGCGCCGGGGATGGCGCCGCCCGCGGGGATGACGGGGCCGGTGCCCGCAGCCATGCGGGGCGGCCCGGCCGGGCGTCCGGCCGCGGGATCGGCGAACCGCTCGCCGTAGGTGTGCAGCCACACCACCTCCCGCCCGATGGCGACGGCCTCGGCGAAGAGATCGGGATCGGCGGTCAGCGGCACCCGCAGGCCCGGCCGGACGAGGTCGTCCGCGAAGCGCGCGACGAAGGCCGGATGGGCGAGGAGTGCGGCCAGATAGGCCATCACCTCCGGCGCCGTCACCGCCCGGCCCAGCCGGTCGGACAGCAGCGCGAGGAGCGCCGGCCGCACGTTCGACCGCGTCCCCTCCCGGTCCGCCCAGAGGGGGAAGACCCGGCCGCCGAAGGAGCCTTTGTAGTGGTCCATGTCGGGCAGGTCGCCAGTGAACGTCAACGCCGGTCCTGACCGTGGAGCGACGGCCACTGGCGCGGTGAGGTGAACCTGTTTGCTGGAGTACAGGTCCCAAAGAACCGAGCGAGCTTGGCTCAGAAGCCGGTGATCGGGGATCACATAATGTCGATCGAACGATCGGAAGCCGTAGCGGATCGGATCGATGACTACGCTGGTTTCGTTTCGGAGCGTAATGCTCCTCGGTACGTGATTTCCGAGCGGAACGCTTACCTTCTTGTCTAGGTATCGATCGCGATCTGGCTTCAGAAGCTCTTCCTTTCTGGCGGGGTCATTCTCTTCGACAAAGGCCGACCAGCGATCCCTCAGCGAACGCTCGTCAGGCGCGATGACCCAGGTCCGATGCGGTGCGACGCCGGGGCTCGCCCAAGCGAAAAGCTGATCCAACGGGTAGAAGCTCGACCAGTCGGTCGTTCGTTGAGGCAGAAACGGAGCGCGCCAGTCATCCGACGCATCGACCCAGCCGTCGTCGCCGAGGGCCAGCCTGTCGAGCGCAGCGAACTTGTCCTCCCGCGAACCTCTCGGGAGCGCCCGACAACGGACGCGGGCTGGTCTGTCCCGGTCGGCCGAGGGCGTCCGGATTGCCAGCACGATGCAGACCGGGTGCTGGACGCCCTGGAAGAAGCGCGAGCGGACGTCGGGCTGGTGCCCCTCCGGCGAGCAGTCGATGATCCAGATGTCGCTGCAGTCGCGCCGCAGATCGTCGCGCATCTTCTGGAAGCCGTCGCCGGCGAGGAAGCCCGCCGCCGTGATGAAGCAGATCAGCCCGTCGCCATCGCGGTCCGGTTCGCCGGTTACGGCGGCGTGGCCCGACCCGAACACCTTCCACGTCGCCCAGCGCCAGAAGTAGACGTAGAGGTTCTTGGTGTTGTGAAGGTGCTGTCCGACGCGCCAGTCGGCGGGCGGCTTCCAGAGCGAGAGCGGCGAGGGGCGCCCGTCCGACCCCTCCTCGATCCACCCCCCCATCCGCATCGCCTTGTCCTTGTAGGGCGGGTTGCCGATGACGACGGTGATCGGCGTCTCGCGCTTCACGAGGTTGGCGGTGCGGCGGGATTCCGCGATCGGCCGCAGCATGCCGGCGAATTGCTGTTCCTCGACGAAGGGGTTGCCCAGCGTGTCGGTCACGAACAGCCGCACGGCGGGCAGGTTGCTGGCGAGGCGCGCCGGATCGCCGCCGAGGCCCATGAGGTCCTGCACCTCGGCCATCAGGCGGAGCTGGGCCACCGCGAAGGGGCCGAACTGCATCTCGAACCCCACCAGGCGCTGCGTCGCCGCCTCCACCGCCGCGGGCACCGCACCCGGCCCCTGGTCCGCCGCCACCGTCGCCGCGATGCGCCGCAGCACGCCCAGAAGGAACGTGCCCGTGCCCACCGCCGGGTCGGCGACCCTGACCGCGGGCGAGGCGAGGCCGGCCGGCCGGCCGAATAGGGCGGGGTCGCTCAGCGCGTCGTCGACCAGCCGCACCATCGCCGCCACCACCTCGGGCGGGGTGTAGTAGGAGCCGGTGCGCTTGCGCAGCGCGTTGTCGTAGACGCCGAGGAACTCCTCGTAGAAGTAGAGCCACGCCTCCGCCTGCCCGCCGCTCAAGGTCGGCCAGTCCACCACCTCCAGCACCCGGGCCAGCGTGTCGAGCGACGTCTTGAGCGCGTGCCGCGTGTCGGGATCGTCGACGAACAGGCGCAGCGCCGTGCCGATCAGCGAGCGCGACTGGTGCAGCGCATGGGCCGCGTTCTCCACCCCGGTGGCCAGCGAGATGCCACGCGCGCGGGCGACCAGAAGGCCGAAGGCGACGGCCTGCGCGAACCCGTCTGCGAACTGCTCGTCGGTCGCCTCGGGGAACAGCAGGGTGCGCCAGCCGGTCGCGAGATCCGTCAGTGCCGGGTTCCGCAGCCGGACCTGTTCGGTCACCTCCTCCCGCAGCAGGCGGCAAAGGCGGGCCGACACCTCGGCAAGCTGGCGCGGATTGGCGGGCGGGGTCGGCGACCAGACGAGGAAGTCGGACAGGAGGGCGAGCAGCGCCGGGGGTGCCGAGAGCCGCGCCCCCGCGGTCGCCACGTCGCCGTCGAGGTGGACGGTTCCGCCGGGCTCTCCGTTCCGCCACAGGCCGAAGCCGTTGCCGTCGGTGTAGAGCAGGTTCGGCAGGAACTTCAGCTTCTGCCATTGCGCGCGGTCGTGCGCGTCGGTGAAGCGGCGGGGGTCGGCGCCCTTGCCGGGGGCCTTCACCTCGATGAAGCCGACCAGCGCGCCGTGGACGACGACCGCGTAGTCCGGCCGCGTGCCGAGGTCGGTCCGCACGGTCTCGCCCACGAGCCGGACCGCATCGGCGGGCATGCCGTGAAGGGCCGCGAGGTCGCGGACGAGCCGTTCGAGCGGCGCGCGGAGCTGATCCTCGGGATTGCCGGCGACGGCCGGGTTCGAGAGCTTGGCCCGCGTCTCGGCGCCGAACGCGGAGACCGCGTCGCGTAATCCTGCGATCGACACCCGCCACCGTCCGCGTCCGTAGACCCCACGGGATCACTTTCGGATGTATGAGCCGAAGCAACAACACTTAAAATTGTAACCGTTCGCGTGCCGGGCGACAGGGCGAGGGTCCGCCCAAGCCCCCTACGCCTGCCCGCTGACCCCCGCCTCCTCGAACGTCGCCATGTCGGCGTGGCAGGCCACCGCCGCCTTCAGGATCGGGATGGCGAGCGCCGCCCCCGACGCCTCGCCCAGCCGCATCCCGAAATCGAACAGCGGCGTCTGGTGGAGGCGGGCCAGCAGGCGCCGGTGGCCGGGCTCGGCCGAGACGTGGGCGACGACGCAATGGTCGAGCGCCTTGGGGTCCATGCGGTGGAGCACCGCCGCCGCCGCCGTCGCCGCGAAGCCGTCGAGCATCACCGGCGTGCGGGCGAGGCGCGCCGCGAGCACCGCCCCGGCGATGGCGGCCAGTTCCGGCCCGCCGAGGCGGCGCAGCGCCTCCAGCGGGTCGTGCGCGGCCTCCGGGTTCGCGGCGAGGCCCCGGCGCACCACCAGCGCCTTCCGCGCGAGGCCGGCGGCGTCGACGCCCGTGCCGGGGCCAACCCAGTCCTCCGCCGTGCCGCCATAGAGGGCGAGGCAGATGGCGGCGGCGGCCGTCGTGTTGCCGATCCCCATCTCGCCCAGGCACATCACGTGGATGCCGGGCTCGACCGCCATCATCCCGTAGGCCATCGCCCGGGCGCAGTCCTCCTCCGACATGGCCGGCCCTTGCGTGAAGTCGGCCGTCGGGTTGTCGACGTCCAGCTCGTAGACGCGCAGGTCCGCGTCGGCCAGCTTGGACAGCTGGTTCACCGCCGCCTGCTCGTTCACGAACGCCTTCACCATCTGGCCCGTCACCTCCGGCGGATAGGCGGAGACGCCGAGCCGCGCCACCCCGTGGGCGCCGGCGAAGACGCAGATGCGCGGCCGGCGCATCTCGGGCGGGTGCTTCGCCTGCCAGGTCGCCAGCCACACCGCCAGATCCTCCAGCCGGCCGAGCGCGCCCGGCGGCTTGAGGAGCCGGGACTGGCGCAGCCGCGCCGCCGTCGCCGCCTCCAGGTCGGGGCCGGGAAGCTCCCGCATCACGGTGCGGATCTCGTCGAGGCGGGCGGTATCGGACATGGGACCGGGGCGGGATCGGGGAACGGGCCCCGAACATGGCGCCCGCACCCCGGGGCGGCAAGCGCGCTCTGCCGCCGCGGGCTTTGGCCCCGGCGCCGCCGGTGATAGACCCGTGGGATGCGCCCCGCCCCCCGCCCCGGCCCCCGTCCCGGCCCCCGTCTCGCCGCCGTCGTCGACCCGATCCTCGCCGCGCTGATGCTGCTGACGCGGCTTCCCGTGCGGGTGGCCCGGCCGATGGCGCCGGCCGCGTTCGCGCGCGCCTACGGCTGGTTCCCGGCGGTGGGGGCGCTGGTCGGGGCCGTGGGCGGGCTCGTGCTGTGGGGCGCGGGCGGTGCCGTTCCGCCGCTGGCCGCGGCCCTGCTGGCGGTGGCGGCGCAGGTGCTGCTGACCGGCGGCCTGCACGAGGACGGCCTCGCCGACGTGGCCGACGGCTTCGGCGGCGGGCGCGACCGGGAGCGCCGGCTCGCCATCATGCGCGACAGCCGCATCGGCACCTACGGCGCGCTGGCGCTCGTGCTGGGGGTGGGGCTGCGCGTTGCGCTGCTCGCCCCGCTCGCGGGGACCGCCGAGGCGGTGTGGACGCTGGCCGCGGTCGGTGCCCTGTCCCGCGCGCCCCTGGGCACGATGGCGCGGGCGATGCCGCCCGCGCGGACGGACGGGCTCGCGGTGTCGCAGGGACGGCCGTCGGGCCTCGTGGCGCTCGCGGCGGCCGCCCTGGGGATCGCCATCGCGGCGGCGTGCGTGCCCGGATGGCCGGGGGCCACGGTGGGGGCCGCGGCGGGCGCGGGCACGGTCGCCCTGCTGGCGATGCGCCGGATCGGCGGGGTGACGGGCGACGTCCACGGCGCCGCGCAGCAGGTGGCGGCGGTGGGGGCGCTGGTGGGGTTGGGGGTGGTGACCGCGTGAAGCGTGCGCTCCGGTCCGCGGCGCATCCATAGACGCTCACTTGCTTCGATGGCCAAAACATATCAGAAGGAAACGAACGGGACCGTGGGTCGAAAGACCCTGATTTCTTTGTCTGATACTGGGCGGCATGGCCTCGAAACCGGTCAATGAAGCGTTGCTCGCGACGGTTTCACGGCGGATGTCCCGCTTGTTGAGCGAGACCGGCGTCGCCGACAGGGGCAGCGACGTCCTCAACTTCGTCTTCGAGGGCGAATGTGTGGGGGTTTCGAGCGACATGACCGCGCTCGCCGCCTATCTCGGAGCAAGCCGAGGCACGGCCTATTCGATCGTCGACGATCTCGTCGCCCGGGGCCTCCTCACCAAGGGCGTCGACCCGAAATCGCGGCGAAGGACGGTCCTGCGCCTCACCGAGGCAGGGAACCGGTCGGTTCAAGCGACGCTGGAACGTTGCGTCACCGATCTCCTGGGGATCGCGGACACCATCAAACGCATGTCGGTGCGCCCGCGGCTGAACGGCACCGTCACCACGCCGCCCGAGACGGAGTGGCTCCCGCCCATCCGCTGGTTCGCCGACTGGTACCGCGACGGGATGCGCGGGTTCGTCCCGCTGAACTTCCTCGGCCGACTGAACCTGTTCGAGGCGGTCGGCACCGATGCGCGCGACTACGTCACCCTGTTTTCCGGCCATGGCATGCGCTACGCCGCCGGGGCGCAACTCGTCGGGCAAAAGCTGTCGCACGTCCTGCGTCACTACCATCCCGACCTCGCCGCGAAGGTCTACGAATGCTACGGCGATGCCATCCGCACCGGACGGATGAGCGTCCATCGGTACGAGATCAGCATCGAAGGGCAAGCGACAGCCTATCAGCGGATCTGCATGCCGCTCGGATCGCCGCCGACGGTCCTGATGATGGCGAGCTTCTTCGTTGATGTGGACGTCGGGGCGCCGGTGATGCCGCGTCCGTCGATGCTCCCGGCCGTCCGGGGCTGACGCCCGACCTGTCGGATTCTGGACACATCGACCGTCGATCGGGCGACCCCGATCATCGATCGTGTCCCCTGCACAGCAATTGCGGGGAGACATCGGATGACCATCGACCGGCGCACCATCCTGGGCGGCATGGCCGCCGGCCTCGCCCTCGCAGCCCGACCCGCGGTGGCGGATCCCGCCCCGGTGGACGTCGCGCTCGTCGTCGCCGCCGACGTGTCGAACTCGATCGACAGCAGCGACTACATGCTCCAGGTCGGCGGGATGATCGGCGCGCTGCTCGACGACGATCTGCTCGGCCTGATCCGCGCCGGCCGGCACGGGGCGGTCGCCATCGCGGCGATCGAATGGTCGGACGAGGTGGTGACCGCGGCCGACTGGCACCGCGTCCATGACCGTCGGTCGATGGACGTGCTCTGCGAGCGCCTGTTCGGCCACGAGCGCACGCTCTACGGACAGACGGACATCGCCCTCGGCCTCCGGGCCGCGATCGGGCTCATCGCCCGATGCCCGTGGAGGGCGGAACGGCTGGTCGTCGACGTCTCCGGCGACGGGCTGAGCAAGATTCCCGACTTCCGCGTCGAAGGGGCCGTGGAACGTGGAATCGAGGATCTCCGCATCGCCCGCGCCCTCGCGGACCGACACGGCATCGTCGTGAACGGCCTCGCGATCGCCGGGGAGGAGGACGAGGACATCGCCGGCTACTACCGCGACCACGTCGTGACCGGAGGCGGTTCGTTCGTCGTCCCGGTCGCCGGGTTCGAGGACTTCGGCCGTGGGATGCTGCGGAAGCTGATGACCGAACTCGCCTGACCCCCGCCCCCTAACGCGCCGGCCAGGGATCGGCCAGGATCTCCGCCGCCAGCCGGTCCGCCATCGCGTCCAGCAGCGCCTCCCCCTTCGCCGCCGTGGCGCGGGTGGGGTCGCCGCGGACGCCGGTCGGCGTGCGGTCGGCGAAGGAGCGCCAGCGCTTCAGCATCGGCGCCGGCCCGGGCTCGGCCCCCGGCCCCTTCGCCGCGGCGAGGTCGCGCGTGTCGACCAGGTCGGGCGCCACGGCCAGCATCATCGAGGTCTCGGCCTCGCAGGCGTGCATCACCGTGTCCTGGGTCTCCAGGATCCCGGGCGGAAGGCCCGTCCCGCCGATCGGAACGTAGGTGCCGACCACCACCGGCAGGCCGGGGTCGTGCGCCAGTTCCGTCGCCGCCACGTCGAGGCCGGTCACGTTCCCGCCGTGGCCGTTGAGGATCAGGAGGCGGCGGAATCCCTGGCGCTTCAGCCCGGACGCGAGGTCGCGCAGCACGGCCATCCACGTCGCGTGGGTGAGGGTGAAGGTGCCGCCGAAGGCCACGTGGTGCTCGGCGAGCCCGCACCACAGCGTCGGCGCCACCACGATCGGCATCCGCGGGGCGACGCGGCGCGCTGTGCGCATCGCGGCCTCGGTCACCAGGACCGTGTCGGTCCCCGTCGCCAGATGGGGGCCGTGCTGTTCGGTCGAGGCGACCGGCAGGATCACCACCGCGTCCGTCTCCGCCAGCGCCCGCAGCGCCGACGCCGGCAGCCGGCTCCACGCCACCTCGTGTCCCGTCGCGACCATCGCCCTCTCCCTGTTCCGTCGGGGACGGAGCCTAGCGCAGGCGGTCAGGCGAGGTAAACGCCGGCCCCGACCAGCGCGACAAGCCCCGCCGCCACCGCCTGCGCCATCATCGCCAGCGCCACCGCCCGGCGCACGTCGAGGACGCCGAGCCGGGCGCGGCCCTCCCCGATCCAGGGGGCGCGCACCACCACCTCGCCACGCTGCCAGGGCCCGCCCAGCGCCGCGTCGAGCGCGCCGGCCGTCGCCGCGACGGGGAGCACGACCGAGGGCCGGGGCCCGGAGACGGCCTGCCGGAGGGCGACGCGCAGCGCCGCCCCGCCCCGCGCGCCCGGCACGAAGGGCGACGCGCCCGCGAGCAGGAGCGCCGCCACGGTCGAGGGAACGGCCGTGACCACGGCGTCGACGAGGGCGGTCGCGGCGCCGAAGTCGCGGTGGAGGGGATCGCCGCGGGCCGTCCGTTCGGCCAGCGCGTCGAGCATGATCCAGCCGAACAGGCCGGCGAAGCCGAAGACGAGGAAGAGGAGGCCCGGCGCCACGATGCCCCGGTCGAACCGGGCCGCGACCGCCTCCACCGCGCCGCGCGCGACGCCGTGGTCGTCCAGGCCGGCGCCGTCGCGGGGGCCGATGGCGGACACCATCTCCCGCGCCGCGCGGCCCTGGCCCAGGCGCAGCGCCTCCCCCACCCCGGCGGCGGTCCGCCGGACCCGCCCCGCGCGGAGCGCCGAGACGACGAGCAGCGCCGTCAGCAGCGACACGCCGGGCATGTTCGGGAGTGCGGCATCCAGCAGCGCGCCGAGCGCCACGGCGCCACCGACCAGCACCACGAGGACGAGCACGCCCCGAAGCCGTCGCGCGCCGGCGCCGCGCTCCGGCCGGTTCAGCCGCCGGTCGGCGTCGGCGGCCAGCCGCTCGGCGAGCCCGGCGGGCGTCGGCACGATCGCGAGGAGCCAGCGGGGCGGCGGCCCGACCAGCAGTTCCAGCACGAGCGCCGCGAGGAGGACGAGGCAGGCCTCGGGCAGGGACATGGGGGGCCGCGGCGCCTCAGCGCGACGCCTGTTCGAGCAGCGTGACGACCCGCGTGCTCCGGCCCTCCCGCGCCCATTCGAGGGCGGTGCGGCCGCTGTAGTCGGTCCGGGACGTGCGCGCCCCCGCCTTCAGCAGAACCTGCACGAGGTCGGCCCGACCGTCGCGGGCCGCGTGCATCAGCGCCACGACGCCCTGCCGGTCCTCCTGGTCGACGCGGGCGCCGGCCGCCAGCAGCATCTCGACGATCTCGACCGAGCCGCCCTTCACGGCCCAGTGCAGCGGCGTCGCGCCGAAATTGTCCGGCGCATTGGGGTTGGCGCGCGCCTCCACGAGGATGCGCGCGATCTCGACCGCGCCGCTGCCGGCGGCGACCGCGAGCGCGCGGCGACCGTCGTTCGTCGGCTTCTCCAGCGAGGTGCGGCGGTTGATGAGCAGGCGGAGCTGGGCGACGTCGTTCTTCGTCACCGCGTTGATCACCGGATCGCCGCCGAACAGGTCGATCTGCGCGACGGCCGGACCGCCGCCCGCCAGCACCAGGGCCATGGCCACCGCCAACAGCGTCGTGCGGATCCGAATGCGCATTCCTGCCCCCTCCCATCGCGGGCCGGGGGATGCTAGGTCAAAGCCCGTCCCTCCGCCAGCGTCCGGCCCCCCGGGAGCGTCCGATCCTGCCATGACAATCCATACGCCGCCCGAACCGGTGGTCGATCCCAAGGGGCTGTGGCGCCGCGTGCTGGCGGAGGTCCGTCCGTTCTGGTCGCATCTCGGCGCGCTCCTCGGCTTCGCGGTCGCGGCCGCACCCCTGGGCCTGCTGACGCCGATCCCGCTTCAGGTGGCGGTCGACGCGGTGATCGGCGACCGCCCGCCCCCGGCGTGGCTGGTGTCGGTCTGGCCGGGCGTCGCCGGTCTGTCGGACGCGGCGCTCCTGGTCGCGTGCGCGCTCGCGGTGCCGGCGATCGCGCTGATGGTGCAGGGGCTGAAGGCCGGGGAGGCGGTGCTGCGCGACCTGACGGCGGAGCGGATCGTCTACGCCTTCCGGGCGAAGATGTTCCTGCACGTCCAGCACCTGCCGCTGACCCGCCACGACACGAAGGGGACCGGGGCGGCCCTCTACGCCATGGAGCACGAGGCGGGCTCGCTGCACTGGCTCATCATCTACACCTGCCTCCCGCTCGCCACCGCCGCCGCGGCCCTGGTGGCGACCATCGTCGCGATGACGCTGCTGAACCTGAAGATCGCGCTGGTGGCGCTCACGGTGGCGCCGGTGCTGCTCGTGCTGACCACGCTGGCCCAGCGGAACCTGCGCGACCACTGGCATCGGGTGCACGAGCACGAGGTGACCGCCTTCTCCGTCGTCACCGAGGCCCTGGGCGCGCTGCGGGTGGTCAAGCTGTTCGGGCAGGAGGCGCGCGAGCAGCGCCGCTTCGCCGCGCGCAACGAGAAGACGGTGCGGGTGCGCGTCCGCGCGGCGGTCGCGGAGGGCATGATCGGGCTGATGATCGGCGTGATCGTCGCGGTGGGCACGGGCACCGTGCTCTACATCGGCGTGAGCGACGTGAAGGCGGGCATCCTCAGCGTCGGCGAGTTCATCCTGCTGGCCGCCTATCTCACCCAGCTCTACGACCCCATCCAGACGATGGGCCACCAGCTCACCACCCAGCAGAAGGCGCTCTCGAACCTCGAACGCGCCTTCGCGCTGCTGGACGAGGAACGCTCGCCGCGCGACGACCCGGCCGCGCCGCCCCGCGGCCGGGCGCGGGGCGAGATCGCGTTCCGCGGCGTCGGGTTCGGCTATCAGGCCGGCTGGCCGACGCTGAGGGACGTGACCGTCGAGGTGCCCGCGGGCGCGCGGGTCGGCATCGTCGGGCGCACGGGTGCGGGCAAGAGCTCGATCATCGCGTTGCTGGCCCGCCTCTACGATCCCACCGAGGGATCGGTCCTCCTCGACGGGATCGACCTCCGGCGCTGGCGGCTGGAGGACCTGCGGCGCCAGTTCGCGGTGGTGGCGCAGGACACCGTGCTCTTCTCCGACACGGTGGCGGCGAACATCGCCTACGCCCGGCCGGAGGCGACGCGCGAGGAGGTGGAGCGGGCCGCCCGCCTCGCCGGCGCGCACGGTTTCGTCACCGCGCTGCCGCAGGGGTACGAAACGATGTGCGGCGAGCGCGGGCAGCGCTTCTCGGGCGGGGAGCGCCAGCGCATCGCGCTCGCCCGGGCCTTCCTGACCGACGCGCCGATCCTGATCCTCGACGAGCCGACGAGCGCCGTGGACGTCGCGACGGAGACGGCGATCCTGGAGGGGATCGAGCGGCTGATGCCCGGCCGCACAACGATCCTGATCACCCACCGCCTCGCGGCGCTGGCCCATTGCGACCGGGTTCTGGTGATGGCGGAGGGGCGGGTGGTGGCGGACACGACCGACGTGGCGTCGGTCATCCGGACGGCGGAGACGGCGTACGTGGACGAGGGGCCTGCGCCCCCCGTCAGCTCACCAGCGCCGTGAAGGACGCGGCGACCGCGCGCCAGCAGCCGCCGAACGCCAGCATCGCCGTCTCCCACGCCTCGACGAGGCGGAGACCCGCCATCAGGTCGAAGGCGTGCGCGAGGGCGGTGCCGGCGTCGGTGCAGGCGGCGGTCACCGTCCGCTCGGCGACCGGCAGATCGCGCGGCAGCGTGGCCATTATCTCCGGCTTGGACAGGGCGAGCCGTGCGAGGGCGTCCGTGGTGGCCGCGCCGGCATCACGGGCGAGGCCCTCGACCGCGGCGCGGGCGCTGTCGAACAGGGCGCGTGCGTGCTCGGCCGCGGCGGCGGCGTTCTCGGACGGCGTGGGCTGCGCGTGCTGGCTCATGTCCTCAAGGTCGGGACGTCAGAGCTTCAGGTCAAGCGCCCCGCCGCGGCGCTTTTGGCGGATCACGCGGGCCTCGGTGCTCATCCGCTCGTCGGTCCGGTCCCGATCCGGGGTCTCCTGCGGACGCTCGTTCCGGCCGGCGGGCGCCGCAGCCGACTTCGTCTGGGTCCGGGTGGCCGCGGCGGTCTGGGAGGCGGCCGCCATGGGGGCCACGATCGCCTGCTGCACCACGTTCGGCTGCGCCTGCGTCGTCGTCACGGGCAGCGGCGGGGAGAGGGAGGGCGGAATGATCATGGCTTCGTTCCTCCCGTCCGGGCCGCGGGGCGGCCTCCGATCGATACCGTCAATCTAGGGATGCGCGGGCCGTCTGTCACCCCCGGCGCGTGCGCCGAGGCACCAGCGGGCGTGGCCGGACGATGGGGACACACCCGCCCGGAATGCCGGCCAGCAATGCCCGCGGACCATGGACGTGGCCCTTGCGGAGATATTAGCCGGTTCGACATAGTCCTTAGTTGGCGGCGTCCTTCGTGGGCGGCTGGGCGTTCCGCCCGCCGGTCCCGGGCGCCGGGGTGGATGCGCGAGACGCGAGGTGACGTTGCTCTATCACGTCTACGATCTGCAGCACGCGGCGATCGCCCCCTTCCGCATGATGGCGGAGGCGACGCAGGCCATGTTCCTTCACCCCTTCGTTCCGGCCTCCTACACCGGCTTCGGCCGGGCGGTCGCCGCGGGGGCGGAGATCCTCGAACGCACGACGCGCCGGTTCGGCAAGCCGACCTTCGGCCTCCGGTCGACGACGATCGACGGGGCGACGGTCGCGGTGACGGAGGTGGACGCCATCCGCCGTCCCTTCGGCAACCTGAAGCACTTCGTCCGCGCGACCGACCGCAAGGACCCCAGGCTCCTGATCGTCGCCCCGCTGTCGGGCCATTACGCGACCCTCCTGCGCGGCACGGTCGAGGCGCTGCTCCCGCACCACGACGTGTGGATCACGGACTGGACGAACGCGCGGAACGTGCCCGCCTCGCTGGGCGGCTTCCATCTCGACGACTACATCGCCTACGTCATCGACTTCCTGCACCAGCTGGGCCCCGGCACCCACGTGCTGGCGGTGTGCCAGCCGGCGGTGCCGGTCCTGGCCGCCACCTCGCTGATGGCGCAGGCGAAGGACCCCTGCCGCCCCCTCACCATGACCCTGATGGGCGGGCCGATCGACACCACGGCGGCCAAGACGAAGGTCACCGCGCTCGCCGAGACGCGGCCGATCGACTGGTTCGAGCGGACGGTCATCAGCACGGTCCCGCCCTGGTATCCGGGCGCCTTCCGTCGGGTCTACCCCGGGTTCGTGCAGCTCACGGGGTTCATGTCGATGAACCTCGACCGTCACGTCGGCGCGCACATGAACCTGTTCCGCCACCTCGTGCGTGGCGACGGCGAATCCGCGGAGTCGCACCGGACCTTCTACGACGAATACCTGTCGGTGATGGACCTCCCGGCGGAGTTCTACCTGGAGACGGTGGAGCGCGTGTTCCAGCGCCACGACTTCCCCAATGACCGGTTCATGTGGCGCGGCGTGAAGGTGGAGCCGAAGGCGATCACCGACACCGGCCTGCTGACGATCGAGGGGGAACTCGACGACATCTCCGCCCCGGGCCAGACGGCCGCGGCGCACGACCTCTGCACCGGGATCCCCGAGGCGATGCGCGGCCGGCATCTTCAGGCGAAGGTGGGCCACTACGGCATCTTCAATGGGCGGCGCTGGCGCGAGCAGATCATGCCGCGCGTGCGCGATTTCATCCGCAGCCACGACGCGGACGAGCTGGCGCCCGTAGGCTGACGCACCCGCGCTCGACCACAACCGAAGTTTGTGCCAGACGTGCGAACGGCGGGCCGGAATCACCCGGCCCGCCGTTCCAAGGGAGGCTGACCCATGCGCGACATGGGAACCTTCCTGTGCATCAGGCTTCGCATCGGCCGGCTGAAAATCCGGTTCGTGCTCGCCTGGTGACAGGGGCCGGGGATGGCCCACAACGCCACCCCCGGTTCCGATTAAGCTAACATCCCGCAGACGTTGCGTCACGCCCCTTCGCGACCACCCTTGCGCCTCAACCCCGGGGAACCAGATCGCGATAGAGATGGGCGTAGGCGCCGGCCGCGCGGGCCCAGCCGTTGTCCACGCCCATGCCGGCCGCCCGGAGCCGGCGCCGCGCGCCCGGGTCCCGCCACAGGGCCGAGGCCCGGCCGATCGCGTCGGCCAGCGCGTCGGCGGTCGCGTCCGCGAACACGACGCCGGTCGCCCGCCCGGCCGCGAGCGCGTCCGGCGTGGCGTCGACCACCGTGTCGACGAGCCCGCCCACCCGGCGCACGACCGGGATGGTGCCATAACGCAGCGCGTACATCTGGGTCAGCCCGCAGGGCTCGAACCGGGACGGCACGAGCAGCGCGTCGGCGCCCGCCTGGATCCGGTGCGACAACGCCTCGTCGTAGCCGAGGCGGACGGCGACGCGCCCGGGGTTCGCCGCGGCGGCGGCCTCCAGCGCGTCCTCCAGCGCCCGTTCGCCCGCGCCGAGGACGCAGAGCTGGCCCCCCTCCGCGAGCAGGCGCGGCAGGGCGCCGATCACGAGGTCGATCCCCTTCTGGTCGGTCAGGCGGCTGACGATGGCGAAGAGCGGTGCCGCGGGGTCGGCCGCGAGGCCGAACGCCGACCGCAGCGCCGCCGTCGACGCGGCCTTTCCCGACGGATCGGCGGCGTCGAAGGGGGCGGCGGCGTGCGGATCGCGTGCCGGGTTCCAGACGGCGTCGTCGATGCCGTTGAGGATGCCGGACAGCCGGTCCCGTCGCCCCGCGAGAAGGCCGTCCAGCCCGAACCCGCCCTCGGGCGTCGTGATCTCCCACGCGTAGGTCGGGCTCACGGTCGTGATGCGGTCGGCGTAGAACAGGCCCGCCTTGAGGAACCCGATGCCGCCCCGGTACTCCACCCCGTCGATCGAGAAGGCGGAGGGCGGCAGCTGCAGCCGGGCGAGGTGGGCGACGTCCGCGACGCCCTGGAAGGCGATGTTGTGGATCGTCGTCACTGCGGGAACGCGCCGCCCGCCCGAGAGCGCGAGATAGGCGGGGGCGAGGCCGGCCTGCCAGTCGTGGCCGTGGAAGACGTCCGGCGTCCAGCCGGGAAGCGCGTCCTCCTGCGCGATGCGCTGGGCGGCACGGGCGAGGGCGGCGAAGCGGAAGGGGTTGTCGGGCCACTCGGTCCCGTCCGACGCCTGATAGGGCCCGCCGCCCCGGTCGTAGAGGACCGGAACGTCGAGGGCGACGACATCGGCCCCGCCGCCCGCCCCGCCGTCCATCCCGCCGTCCACCCGCCCGGCGCGAAGCGTTCCCGTGAGCGGGCCGAACGGCCCCGGCAGGCCGGACACCCGGCCCACCGCGGGCCAGCCGAGACGGGCGACCGCCGGGTAGCAGGGCACGAGCACCCGCGCGTCCACGCCGTGGGGGGCGAGCGCCGCGGGCAGCGCGCCCACCACGTCGGCGAGGCCGCCGGTCTTGACCAGCGGCACCATCTCCGACGCGACGAGGAGGACGCGCACGGGCGCGGGATCCGGCGGCGGGCTCATCGCCCCGGGGACAGGCGGTCGATCATCTCCTGGATGACCAGCGTCACCCCGCCCTCCGACACGTGGAAGCGGCGGGCGTCCTCGGCCGGGTCCTCGCCGACGACCATGCCCTCGGGGATCGTCACGCCGCGATCGACGACCACCCGCGTCAGCCTCGCCCCGCGCCCCACCTGGACGTCCGGCAGCAGGACGGCGCCCTCGAGGCGCGCGTAGGAATTGACCCGCACCTTGGAGAACAGGAGCGAGCCGCGCACCGTGGCGCCGGAGACGATGCAGCCGCCGGAGACGAGGCTGTCGACCGCCATCCCCCGCCGGGTCTCGTCGTCGAACACGAACTTCGCCGGCGGCAGCTGCTCCTGGTAGGTGACGATCGGCCAGGCGGGGTCGTAGAGGTTCAGGTCGGGCGTGACCTTGGTCAGGTCGAGGTTCGCCTCCCAATAGGCGTCGACCGTGCCGACGTCGCGCCAGTAGGCGTCGGCCCCGTCGCGCGAATAGATGCAGCTGTCGCGGAAGGAATGGGCGATCACCTTGGCGCGCGGGACGAGGTGGGGGATGAGGTCGCGCCCGAAGTCGCGCGAGGAGGCGGGATCGGCGGCGTCGCGCTCCAGCTGCGAATAGAGGAAGTTCGCGTCGAAGACGTAGACGCCCATGCTGGCCAGCGCCATGTCGGGCCGCCCCGGCATGCCCGGCGGATCGGCCGGCTTCTCGAGGAAGCTGGTCACCCGGCCGTCGGCGTCGATCGCCATCACGCCGAAGCCGGTCGCCTGCATCCGCGGCACCTCGAGGCAGGCGACGGTGCAGTCGGCCCCCTTCGCGATGTGGTCGCGGAGCATGACCCCGTAGTCCATCTTGTAGATGTGGTCGCCGGCCAGGATGACGATGAACTCGGAGCCGTGGCTGCGCAGGATGTCGAGGTTCTGGTAAACGGCGTCCGCCGTGCCCTGGTACCAGCTCGTCTCGTCGATCCGCTGCTGGGCCGGGAGCAGGTCGACGAACTCGTTCATCTCCCCGCGCAGGAAGTTCCAGCCCCGCTGCAGGTGGCGGAGCAGGCTGTGGCTCTTGTACTGGGTCAGCACGCTGATGCGGCGGATGCCGGAGTTGACGCAGTTGGAGAGCGCGAAGTCGACGATGCGGAACTTGCCGCCGAAATAGACCGCCGGCTTGGCCCGGCGGTCGGTGAGCATGCGCAGCCGGCTGCCCCGGCCGCCGGCCAGGACCAGCGCGTGGGTGCGGCGCGTGGCCTGGCGAACGTCCCTGTCCTCGACCATGCCGCTGTCCTCCCGGCGGGATCGGCGGTTCTTCGAGGACCCCGCGGGTCCGCACGCTGCCGACAGCCCATCAATGCGCGAGGCTGCCACAAAGCTCCCCCCGCTCCAACCACGACGGACGCGGGGTTTCCGCGGTCCGGCGGCGGGGCGGAATGCCCAGATTCTGTGCACCACCCGGCGCGGATCCGGATTGGCGGCGGACGGGGCCGCGGAGGGCGGGGGGACCGGCCGCACGGCGACGGCGGGCCGCCATGCCGCGGTGCGGCAGAGAAATTGCCGCTTTTTTCGGCAGCGCGACCGTGCGGCGGGCGACGGGCGCATCCGGAATCGCCCGGATTGGGCACCGGACGCGCCGTCGGCGCAGGGCCGTGGGCCGGCACGGAACTTGCTGCGAGGCGGCTCGAAGGTCGGCCGGCCGCATGGACCGACCAGCGTGACGAATTGGTTTCGAGAGGTCTTCGATGACGCGTCCCGTTCTCCGTTGGTTGCCGTTCCTGGCGGCCCTTCTGGCCCTGGCGCCGCTCCCGGCCTTCGCCCAGGATGCCAAGGTCGACTCCGGCGTGACCGCCTGGATGCTCACCTCCACGGCGCTCGTGCTCCTGATGACCATCCCGGGCCTCGCCCTGTTCTACGGCGGCATGGTCCGCAAGATGAACGTGCTGGCGACCGTGATGCAGAGCTTCGCGATCTGCTGCCTGGTCGCGGTCCTCTGGATGGTGGTCGGGTATTCGATCGCCTTCTCCAACGGCACCCAGTTCTTAGGCGGCCTGTCCCGCGTGTTGCTGATGGGGATCGACTGGTCGGCCCCCTTCACGCTCGGCGCCGGCACCGACGCCGCCGTCCCGACGGTCATCCCCGAGAGCGTGTTCGTCATGTTCCAGATGACGTTCGCGATCATCACGCCGGCGCTCATCGCGGGGGCCTTCGCCGACCGGATGAAGTTCTCCTCGATGCTGGTGTTCGTCGCCCTCTGGTCGCTGATCTGCTACGCGCCGATCGCCCACTGGGTCTGGCACCCGCAGGGCTTCCTGTTCGCGTGGGGCGTGCTCGACTTCGCGGGCGGCACCGTCGTCCACATCAACGCCGGCATCGCGGGCCTCGTGGCGGCCATCGTCATCGGCAAGCGCAAGGGCTATCCCAACGCGAACTTCGCGCCGCACAACCTGGTGCTCTCTCTGGTCGGCGCCTCGCTCCTCTGGGTCGGCTGGTTCGGCTTCAACGCCGGCTCGGCCCTGGCCGCCGACGGCCGCGCGGGCATGGCGATGCTGGTGACGATGGTCGCCTCGGCGTCGGGTGCGCTGGCGTGGATGTTCGCCGAGTGGGCGGCCAAGGGGAAGCCGAGCGTGCTCGGCATCATCTCCGGCGCCATCGCCGGCCTCGTCGCGATCACCCCGGCCGCGGGCTTCGTGTTCCCGGGTCCGGCGCTGATCATCGGCGCCGTCGCGGGCCTCGTCTGCTTCTGGGCGTCGACCTCGCTCAAGAACGCGATGGGCTACGACGATTCGCTCGACTGCTTCGGCGTTCACGGCGTGGGCGGCATCGTCGGCGCGCTGCTGACCGGCGTGTTCGCCGCCGGCACCTTCACCGCCACCGCGACCTCGCCCGACGGCTACCAGGGCCTGCTCGAGGGCAACCCGGGCCAGTTCCTGCTGCAGGTCTACGGCGTGGTGATCACGGTCATCTACACCGCGGTCGTCACCTTCGTGCTGCTGAAGATCGTCGACGTGATCATGGGCCTGCGGGTCGAGGAGGACATCGAGCGCGACGGCCTCGACATCGGCCTCCACGGCGAGATGGTGCACTGATCCACGCCGGCGTCGCGTGACGCGGAGGGCCCGGGCGGGTGACCGCCCGGGCCCTTTCCGTTCCGGCTCGCCGTCCCTTGGCCGTCCGTCAGTCGGGAAAGCCCGGGGCGGACCGCACGCCGCCGGTGACGATGCCGGCGCGATTGATCTCCGCCGGGGCCGACAGCGCCCGGCCCTCCTCCCCCGCCCAGGCGTCGCCGCCGACGCCGAGCCAGCGCAGGATCGCCGCCGCGGCCACGTGCGCCGCCCGCCCGTTCCCGTCGTCCGCCTTCACCGCCACGGCGATCCCGCGCCGCGGCAGGATGGCGAGATGGACGCCCTCCGCCCCGCCCTTCGCCAGGACCTCGCCGGGCAGCAGGTCCATCAGACGGGTGTCGAACCGCCCGGTGCCGCTGATCAGGCGCGGATGCGCCGCCCATGCCGCCGCGATCCGCCGCATCGCCGCGGCGCGTGCGGGCGGCAGGCCCGCGGGGTCGGCGAAGCGCGCCATCGTCGCCGCGAAGACCCGGAGCGGCATCGCCCAGTTCGGGACCGAGCAGCCGTCGATGCCGACCGGCAGGGCGGCCGTGTCGAGCCCGGAGAGGTCCGCAAGGACGGCCTCGACGCGGCGCTGGACCGGATGGTCGCGCCGGACGTAGCCGCGGGGATCCTCGCCCAGGTGAACGGCGGTCGTGATCATGCCCGCGTGCTTGCCCGAGCAGTTGTTGTGGAAGGCCGAGGGCGCCTCGCCCCGGCGCAGCAGGTCGTGGGCGGTCGGCTCGTCGGTCGGCAGGTGGGTGCCGCATTCGTAGGCGTCGACCGTCCGCCCGATCCGCGCGATCCACGCCTTCGCGACATCGGTGTGGACCGGCTCCGCCGCGTGGGACGAACAGGCCAGCGCCAGTTCCCGGTCGCCGAGGCCGAAGGCGTCGAAGGCGCCGGTCTCCACGAGCGGGATCGCCTGCACCGCCTTGATCGCCGAGCGCGGGAAGACCGGCTCGTCCACGTCGCCCCAGGCGTGCAGGACGCGCCCATCGGCGGCCACGACGCAGGCGCGCGCGCGATGCCGGCTCTCCACCGCATTCCCACGGACCAGTTCGACCGCGACCGGGTTCACGGCCGCGGGTGCGCCGGCGCATCCGCAGCCGGGATGGTGGACGTGGTCGGTCATGACGGGCCTTTCGATCGCGATCCGGAGCGGGCGCGCAACTTGCCCCCCGGCCCGGCGATGTGCAAGGTGCGCCCGATGACGACAGGGCAGATGCGCGGCTACTTCGGGGTCGGGGTCGACACCATCAGCAAGGCGGGGAACGTCGGCGCGCTGATGCGGACGTCCCACGCCTTCGGGGCGAGCTTCATGTTCCTCGTCTCGCCCGCCGTGGACTGGCGCGAGATCGTGAACGTGGACACGTCGGACGCCGCCGGCCACCTCCCGGTGTGGGAATTCCCCTCGCCGGCCGCAGTGGATCTGCCGAAGGGCTGCGCGATGGTGGGCGTGGAGCTGACCGACGACGCGATCGACCTCCCGAGCTTCCGGCACCCGACGCGGGCGGCCTACGTGCTGGGGCCGGAGAAGGGCTCGCTCTCGCCCGAGATGATCGCGCGCTGCGACTTCGTGGTGAAGATCCCCACCAAGTTCTGCGTCAACGTCGGGCTGGCGGGCGCGCTGGTCATGTACGACCGGATGATCTGCCTCGGCCGCTACGCCGAACGCCCGGTGCGCACGGGCGGGCCGGTGCGGGCGGTGCGGCGGGAATAGGCGGGCCGCGCAATCGGAGCCCGCGCGTTCGGGCTGACCATCGTTCGATGAGGACGGGGCGAGGACCATCGACGCGCAAGGGTCACGTGTCTTGCTTTCGCACGCCCATCCAAGTCCACCTGAAACAAAACTAAAATACTCTCACCCTTGCGACGCGGGTTCGATCCCCCTTACCCGCCCCCATCCCGCTCTGCCCCCAGCCCCAGGAGCCGCACCGCGTTCCCCTTGAGGATCAGGTCGTGCACCTCGGGCTTGAACCCCGCCTCCCGGAACTGGGCGATCCAGCGTTCGGGCGGGATCAGCGGGAAATCCGATCCGAACAGCATCTTCGTCCTGAGCGGCCCGTTCGCGTACTGGACCACCTGCGGCGGGAAGTACTTGGGCAGCCAGCCGGACAAATCGATGTGGACGTTGGGCTTGTGCAGCGCCATGGACAGCGCCT
>Ga0315907_10001734_pt1 | contig 29083 bp, 21 predicted proteins | sample LakEriMetagenome_3_FD_203525 | JGI IMG/M metagenome (GOLD analysis project Ga0315907, IMG submission 203525) | Freshwater fungal communities from buoy surface, Lake Erie, Ohio, United States - Buoy 12 MA123 | ecosystem: Environmental > Aquatic > Freshwater > Lake > Lake biofilm | place: USA...
AAGGTGGATGAAAAGGGAAATGCCATCACAAGGGTTGAGAATTTAGTTGGGGAGAAAGCCTATGGCGTAGAGTTTACCAGTGGGTATTCCCCTTTTAAATGGTGGAAGCTGGACCTGAATTTCAATTTTTTTCATGCGGATGTGGATGGCAGTAATATCCTGGCTTTGTATAAGACGAAAACCTATAGTTGGTTTGCGCGACAAACATCCCGGTTCACCCCCAAAAAAGGAATAGACATTCAGTGGAGGATGAACTATGAAGCCCCGCAGAAACTAGTACAGGGTAGGCGAAGGGGCATCTTTTTCGCGGATCTGTCGTTCAGCAAGGAAATTTTAAAGGAAAGGGGAAGCCTGAACCTGAATATTTTGGACGTATTCAATACCCGGAAAATGCGCTACAGTGTGGCAGGTCCCAATTTCATTACCGAAGCCTATTCCTCCTTCCGTCCCACCCAGGTCAACCTCACATTTGCCTATCGGATCAGGCAGGCCAAGGGTACCAAATTTGTCAAAATCATTCAGGATTAGCAAAGGCTTGCGAAGCTCCAATGGATGTGTTTCCGCGCAAATAAGCCCTTGTGAAAGCGTCTGTGAAATGATTTCACGACTCATTGGCTGTTTTGAGAATTGTTATGGCAATCTGTATATGTTCTCTTTGAATGAAATATTCAAAATACCTTTTGTCTTTATTGCTTCTTTCAATGGAAACAAGGGGTTCAGCTATTCCAGTTAAGTAACTGAACTTTTCGTTTATGGCTTTTATTGCTTCGCTTCTGATTTTTTTCTGCAGACCAATATTTTTCTCTTTGACCCCCAGAACATAGTTGAGTTCGTTTATGTCAGCTTTCAATTGTTTTCGACTTTTATTGATCAAAAATTGGATCAATCCATTTTCAATGGCTGTAAATTCCAGTTTTTTTTGCTCCAGCAGTTCAACAGTAATTTTCTTATTGGGGAGTCGATCAATCTGGGTTGAGATCAATATCACAAATGCGATCAATATTGCTATTAGCCCAGACCAATAAAGGTATTCGGGGATGTGTTTGCTGAATATAGGGAAAGACTCTTCTTTGAATTCATTGATTGGAATGGACAGGGAGTCTAGTCCTCCTGTTTCCTGGTTTTTGAAGAAGACCATGTTTTTGTCAAGAAAATACAAATCTTGTTGAGCTATTCGAGAAATACTTTGGGTAATTGATTTGTCTGAGAGCCTCAATACCTTATTTTTTTTCAAGTCAAGAAAATAAACATTCATGTCACTAGAAAACAAGATCCCATTTTCGTTTTGCATGGGCAAAACTCCTTTTCTTAACAATTGGGAGGTTTTGGAATGCAATGGTGGATTGTCAATCCAATTCATGGTTCCAAAGTCAAGATAGTAGGTGCTTTTTACCGCTTTATTTTTGTTTTCAAAATCAACAATGGCTTCATTCACGGGTTTTTCCGTCAATACATACATTCGATTTCTATTTACATCATGCCATACACCTGGGGAATAGCTTCCTGGGGGGATAATTTCTTTTTCAAGTGAAATGATATCCCACTCCTTGTCAATGAAATTAAATTTCTTCAAGTGGCCATTTGATTTCCAAAATCCATACCCGCCATATACGTATATGTTTTCACCATTGGAAAACAAATGACCGCTTCCATTATAGTTAATGTTGTACGTATTTTCAATTCTACTGAAACGGATCAATGTGTCAGCAATCTTAACCCCTTCAAAAAGTATTCCTGTGCCGTCTAGGTGAATATATATTTTGGAGTTGGTTTTTACTATTTGCTGTTTTCGGTATTGCAATTCTGGCTCAGTTAGTTGTATGAAAGACTGAGCATTCCCTTTGATCCCATTTGTATTTTTCTCTAGGGATAGAATTTTTTCAAGCGGCGGGTCGATGCGTACAACGAATAGACTGTCTTTTTTCTCCGCTGATACCCTGAGTGTAATTCCGGAAAGAAAAAGAACGGCCAGGAATATTATGATGGATGAATGTTTCATTCAAGGACTTCTTTGATGGACAGATAGGCTTCTATTGAAATTCTGTATTCATAAAATCTCTTGTCTGTCTCAGAGCGACTGGCAACAATCAATGGTTCCTCTGCCATGGTGAGATAACTGTACTTCTGATTTATCCTGCTAATGGTATCACTCCTTACTTTTTTTTGCAATCCTGCATTTTTGTCTTTTAATCCGAGGTTATAATTGATATCTGATACGCTGGCATACCTGTTCTGTTCTGTTTTTTCTGCAAGCATGGCCAAAAATGATTTTTCAATGTCTGTAAATTCAATTTTAAACTCTTCTTTCTGTGTATCATTAGATTTTGTCTGGTTAATTTTGTCTGTTTTTTTGTTCCAAAGAAATACTGCCAGGAAGACAAGAGGTGCGAGCATAAATGCCGCAATGATGGAGCCATCCGGTTCTTTCTTCCATATGGGGCTTTTGAGCAATTCAAAATCCCTGGGTTCAAGCTTTATGGAATCGTATACTCCATTTTCAGGTCTGTAATAATAGAGTTTATCGCCATATTGGTACATATAGGTTTTCCCCTGTGCTCTCAAGACTGTTTGGTTCAATAGTGCGTTTTTCGATACACTTATTTCATTTCGATCGAAATTGACCAGGTAAAGCTTCTTTGATTCCAGCACCAACAGCCCATTAGCTGTATTCGTGGCAGACACTCCATTTTGTAGGATATTCATCAGGCTTTCGGTTCCTTTCCCAAGCTTTTTCCATTTATTTCTCCTCAGGTCCAATACATAGGTATCCGGATCAATTATTCCTTTCTGGTTTTGTTCTCCGATTATTCCGTCATTGATGATCGATTGAAAGGGAACGTACAGGAGTTCCTTTTTATGATCATACCAACTGTTTCCAATGCTGAAGAGTTGTGGGATGACTTCTTTGTTCAGGGGAATGATATCCCATTCTCCATCTTTGGGGTTAAAGACCTTTAGTGTTCCATGGCTTTTCCAAAAGCCATAGCCTCCAAAACAGTAGAGAAGCCCATTGTGCTGAAAATAGTAGGCACCAATATTATAATTGATATTGGGCGACACATCAATTCTCTTGAACAGATAATTGCTGTCGTTTTCGCCAAAATAATCATAAACCCTGCCACTAGAGCCCAGTGCAATTTTTAGTGTTTTACCATTTTTCAGCAGGAACTGCTCCTTTTCTGATACAATGGGAGCAGTTGGATGTAAAAATGCGTTTGGGGCCCCTGAAATTGTATAGATGAATCCCTTTCTGCTTAGCAGATCCTGTAAAAAATGAGACTTGGTGCTAGCCAAAACCTTGTCAATTTCATCTTGGGCCTGTAAAAAGGTACAGAGAAACAGTGAGACGAATGCAAAAGAAAAATATTTCATAAAATATTGACAAACAATTTATTAAATGGTAAGTAACCGACCAATCCCCCTACAATCAGATGGTATTGAATAGGAGAATAACCTGCTTTTATACCTAAATAATAACCCATTAAATTATCTATTTTCTCCATTTTACAGAAATTTACAAAAATATCCCAAGGACTTCAGTCTTATTCGGATATAACCTATTTCTTGCTAATGTATGATCGGCACCCATTTTAAAGCCCATGGAAACATGGGCTTTTTCTTTATCCCGGATTAACCTACCTTTGCAGTATTCATATAGCCCTCAGAGGCCCTGTTATTCTTCATCATTCAAGTTTCCCAGGTTTTTCAGTGCAGGTTATATACTCCCGATAGCATGTTGGGAGGTTTCATTTTAAATTTAATGTTTTGTTATTCAACGACTTAAAAATCATTGAGCCGATCATGCGATCGCTCACAAAGGAAGGCTATACTCAGCCAACACCCATTCAGCAACAGGCTATTCCGGTAGCTTTGGAAGGACGCGACTTATTGGGCTGTGCCCAAACCGGTACCGGAAAGACAGCTGCATTCTCCATTCCCATCTTGCAACACCTGTTTCAGGACAAGCAGCAAGGCAGATCAGGCAAAGGAATCAGTGGACTGATCCTGACCCCCACCCGTGAACTGGCCATTCAGATCCATGAAAGCATGGAAGCCTACGGAAGGTACCTTGGTCTCAAACATTTGGTCATCTTTGGCGGAGTATCACAGCATCCCCAGACGGAAGCCCTGAGGCGGGGGACCGACATCCTGATTGCTACCCCCGGCAGGTTGCTGGACCTGATGCAACAGGGTTTCATCAACCTCGATTCCATTCGATTTTTTGTTTTGGACGAAGCTGACCGGATGTTGGACATGGGATTCATCCATGACGTCAAGAAGGTCATCAAGCATTTGCCAACCAAGCGGCAAACCCTTTTCTTTTCGGCAACCATGCCCGCCGAGATAGCATCCCTTGCGAACAGCATCCTGACCCAACCCGTAAAAGTAGAGGTTACGCCAGTATCCTCCACGGCACAGACCATAACACAATCACTTTATCACGTAGAAAAAGGCAATAAAAAGCATTTGCTGGTCCATCTTTTGGAGGATAGGGCCATTGAAAGAGTTTTGGTATTTGCCAGGACCAAACATGGTTCCGATAAGATTGTAAAAGACCTGGTAAGAGCCGGCATCACTGCTGAGGCTATCCATGGCAACAAATCCCAAAATGCCCGTCAAAGAGCCCTTGGAAACTTCAAATCCGGTTCAACCCGGGTATTGGTTGCAACCGATATTGCAGCGCGCGGGATCGATATCGATGAACTTACCCATGTAATCAATTACGAACTGCCCAATATTCCTGAGACTTATGTCCACCGCATTGGTCGTACGGGCAGAGCAGGTGCCAGTGGTATTGCCTTGTCTTTTTGCGATCAGGAGGAAAGGGAATACCTGAGAGACATCCAAAAATTGATAGGAAAAACCCTTCCTGTAGTGGGCGATCACCCCTATTCATATGCCCCTGAAGATAGAGCGAAGAATGATACGGCAAGGCCGGTCAATCATTCCAAAACAAGACAAGTAAATCCAAACAGAATCGAACGAAATCCCATGGACAGGCCCGGTTCGAATCAACAAAGGCGAGAAAGGAAAATTGTGCTGCTCAAGAAAGGGGGAGCATTTTAAACAATCCTTTGCAAAAGGCTGTTTATCTTCGCGTTGTAGTAGCTCTAAATTTCTAATATGGCTGGACTAGAAGAGGTATCGCTGGCGCGATCCATCAGACGTTTTTTTGAAGTGATCAGACTTGAGAAAAGAGAAGTTTCAGCCATCTATTTTTTTGCCATCCTCAGCGGTCTGATCCAGCTTTCCTTACCGCTGGGTATCCAAGCCATCATCAATTTTGCACAAGCGGCAGCCGGACAAAGCAAATTGCCTGCCTCCATGTGGCTGCTGATCTTTTTGGTGGTCTTGGGTGTTCTTGCTGCAGGCGTGTTGCAGGTGAGCCAAATGCGTGTGGTGGAAAAGATCCAGCAAAGGATCTTCACCCGTTATGCTTTTGAATTCACTTATAAAATACCAAGGCTCAAAACTTCGGCTACAGAGAAATATTATTTGCCTGAATTGGTCAATCGTTTCTTTGATACCGTTTCACTTCAAAAGGCATTGTCAAAATTGCTGGTGGACATACCCCTGGCCGTAATTCAGATTCTGTTCGGACTGATCCTACTTTCTTTTTATAATCCAGTTTTTATTATCCTTGGTATGATGCTGTTGGTAATACTTTATGGAGTACTGTATTACACTTCAAAGCCTGGATTGGAAGCCTCTCTCAGGGAGAGCAATTACAAGTATAGTGTAGCCGGATGGATCGAAGAATTGGCCAGGAGTTTCAAAAGTTTCAAGGTGAATGGCAACCACAATCTTCACCTGAAGAAAACAGATGAACTGTTGGAAGGATACCTGCAATCAAGAACCGATCATTTCCAGGTGCTCAAGTTTCAATATTGGGCGTTGATCTTTTTCAAGCTCTTCATCACTGCCGCTATGCTGATCATTGGTGGTGTTTTGCTGATCGAGCAGGAATTGAACCTTGGACAGTTTATCGCGGCAGAAATAGTGATCCTGACCGTTTTGGCTGCTGTAGAAAAGTTGATCTTGAGTCTCGACAAAGCCTATGACCTGCTCACCAGCCTGGAAAAACTAACCAAGGTAACAGACAAGGAACTGGAGACCGGAGGAAGCCTCAAGTTTGAAGCCCAAGGGAACGGTATTGGAATAAAAATTCAGCACCTGAGTTTTGGATATCTTGACGATCACAAGATTTTAGAAGGAATCGATTTGAACATTGAAGCCGGACAAAAAATTGCTATCATGGGTGATGCCGGTTCAGGTAAATCCACCTTGCTGGAATTGCTGACAGGATCGCTGCAATTTCAGGAGGGAACACTGCTCGTAAATGGTATTCCCATAGGCAATCATGAAATAGAATCTTACCGAAGACATATTGGTGTCTTTTACCACGAGCAGGATATTTTTCATGGCACCCTCATGGAAAATCTAGCGATGGGAGATGAGTCTATCCATCCCAATGATCTCATAGAACTTGCCAATACCGTTGGATTGAGACAATACATCGAATCTCTGCCCAGAGGATTTGACTCCATGCTGGAGCCAACAGGAAAGGGATTGAGTACCCTTTACGCCAAAAAGATCCTCTTGTTGAGGGCTTTTGCACCCAAACCTGCACTCCTGTTGCTGGATGAGCCGTTTGAACTTGCTGGAGGAGAAGATTCTCAAAAGATTTCCAACTACATCCTCTCTTTGAAAAACACAAGTGTATTGGTGGCGACAGGCAATCTTGATTTTGCAAAACAATGCGATACCCTCATCGTCCTTGAAAAAGGGAAAATAAAACATGCTGGTAAGCCCATGGATGTATTGAAAACCGCAGGAAAGGAATAAGATGAAAAACATAAGCCAAACCATCAAAAAGGAAACCGGTTTCCAGCCCAAGGCACCGGGAATGATCTATCGTGCCGAAAAGGAGAGTAAGGTGAAGTATTGGTTCTATGGTATTTTGGGGGCATTGATCATTGTGCTTTTTCTTCCATGGACACAAAATATCAATACCGCCGGAAAAGTAACGACCCTTTACCAGGATCAACGTCCACAGGAACTGAATTCCATCATCCCCGGAAGAATTGTGAAATGGTGGGTGAAGGAAGGCGACTTTGTCAAAAAGGGAGATACCATCGTTCAGTTATTGGATATCAAAGATGATTACCTGGATCCGCAACTGTTGCAAAGAACAGAAGAGCAATTAAAGGCTAAGCAACAAAAGATCGTTTTTTACAATGACAAGATTGATGCAACACAGTCACAGGTGTCTGCGCTGGAGCAATCCCGTGATCTCAAGCTCAACTCCCTTGAAAATAAGATAGAGCAGACGCGCAGGAAATTGCTCAGTGACAGTGCGGAAGTAGTGGCTGCTGAGATTGATTATACTATCGCCACTCAACAGCTGAACCGCGGTAAGCAAATGTTCAGTGAAGGAGTTGTTGCATTGACTGAATTGGAAAAAAGAACAGCACAGTTTAACAAAACACAGGCCCTCCTAACCGAGAAGCAACAGAAATTTCAGAATACCCGACAGGATCTGGTCATTCTGAAAATTGAGATGGGCAATGTGCGCCAGGAGGCAGCCGACAAGATTTTCAAGGCGCAAGGTGATATCGCCTCCGCCAGAGGAGAAGTTGCGACAACCGACGGTGAAGTTGCCAAGGGCACCAATCAATTGGCCAATTATGTGATCAGGGGTGGACAACGTTGGTTGATCGCACCGCAGGATGGCCAGGTGATCAATGCCAGAAAACAAGGTTTGAACGAAACCGTGAAAGAGGGAGAGACCATTGTGGAAATTGTTCCCAATAAAATCGATTACGCAGTTGAACTTTTTGTGGATCCCATGGATCTTGTGTTGATAGACCGTGGTCAAGATGTGAGGTTGATTTTCGATGGTTTCCCTGCCATCGTATTTTCAGGATGGCCAGCTGCCAGCTATGGTACATTTCTGGGTGAAGTAATCGCAGTGGAAACCAACCTCAGCAGCAATGGCAAATTCAGGATATTGGTCGTTCCAGGAAATGAAGAAAAGAAATGGCCTCCGAATGTAAAGATTGGTGCAGGTGTTCGTGGTTTTGCCATGTTGAAGAATGTCAGCATTTGGTATGAGCTATGGCGACAAATCAATGGTTTCCCACCGGAGTATTATAAAGTTGCGACTGACAAAAAGAAATCATGAGGAGTATTGGACTAATATTGTTTTCTTGCTGGATCTGCTTTGCTTCTATGCAGATCAAGGCGCAGGACAAAACGCTCAGCCTTGAGCAAACCCTGGATATTATCCGCAAGTACCATCCTGTTGCCAAACAGGCTGCCATTGAAGTGAGTATGGCCAAAGCTGCCTTGCAATCTTCTCGCGGTGCCTTTGATCCTGCTTTTTATTTGAGCACAGATAGAAAAACCTTTACAGGTGTTGATTACTATTTTCACTCCAATCCCGAATTGAAAATTCCCACCTGGTTTGGTATTGATGTCAAGGCGGGGGTTGAAAATAATTTCGGACAAAGGATCGCACCGGATATAACACTGAGCAAGAGCAGTTATGTAGGCGTAACCATTCCTGTATTGAAGGGATTGTTGTTCGACAAACGCAGGGCTGCTCTCAAGCAAGGTAAGATCATGGTCAACATGAGCCGACAAGAGCAGTTGCTCATGCTCAACGATCTTTTGTTTGATGCCACGGAAGCTTATTGGAAATGGGTGAGTGCCCAACAGTCCTATCTTATTTTCACCAATGCCCTCACAACCAACAAAGCCCGATTTGAGTTGGTGAGGAAGGCCTTCATTTCAGGAGACCGCGCAGGCATCGATACCACTGAAGCCTTGTCTCAGTTGCAATCCATCGAAGCCATGCAGACCCAGTATGGGTTTGAGCTTCAAAAAGCAAGATTAACATTGAGCAACTTCCTTTGGAAAGAGAACAATGAACCTTACGAACTTAGTGAAGACATACAACCTGATCCTTCCTGGAACCTTGTTCCATTGCCTACCTATCCTTTGCCCAATCTTGGTCAAACGATTGATACAGCCATTCAATTCCATCCCAAAATGGTTTCAATGGATTTCAAAATGGATGTATTGAATCTGGAAAAAAGGTTAAAGTTCCAATCCCTTCTGCCCAAGTTTGACATCAATTATAATTTTCTGAACAAGGGCTATGCCTTCAACAATATGCTCGGGCAACCCCTGTTCAACAACAACTACAAGTATGGTGTCTTGTTTGCACTCCCCCTGTTGCAGCGGGAGGCAAGAGGTGATTATAAGATGGCAGGATTGAAGATCAATGATCTTGACTTTTCCACCATGCAAACGCGATTGGAGATCAGCAACAAGGTGAAAACCTATTTCAATGAATTGCTGGCCATGCAAAAACAGTCGATCCTGTTCCAGGACAATGTTCGCAATCAACAAGCCTTGTTAAAAGCAGAAGAAATGCGTTTCTCCATCGGTGAAAGCAGTATGTTTCTGGTCAATGCAAGGGAAAACAAATTACTGGAAACAACACAGAAGTTGGCCGAGCTAAAGACAAAATTCTTCAAGAGCCTGATGGCCGTTCAGTGGGCAGCGGGACAGGTGAGGTAAGTCAAGAGGGACGAGGGCCCATGGGCGAGGGACAAGGCCTTTTACCTATTTGCTTAGATCCAATACCACGTGTTTTACTTTCTTCCGTTTCCAGGTATAGGTGATGTGTACCAGCCCGTCTGAGGTCTGAATGACAAAGGGATAAGAGAATTCCATCTTGGGTTCGTTCTCTAAAATTGCATAAGGCTCCCAGTTTTTACCATCTTTTGAAATGGCAACATTCAAGGGAGATCTTCCACCCCATCCATCTTTGATGGATTCCGGCGGTTTCACATTGTTGAATACAAGGAGATGTCTACCATCTTTCAATGTGATCGCATCAATGCCAGAGTTGTTGTTCGGCATTTCTGTTTGTTGCAAGGGACTCCAGGTTTTTCCGTTGTCTTTGCTCCAGGTTTCATTGATGGTCCGGTTCTGGCTCCTGGTAAGCGCCTGCAAGGTTTTGGCATCATGCCTTAGTACAGCGGGCTGAATACCGCTGATGGGTTTGCCATCATTGAGGTCCGGTCCTTTGGTCCAGGTACGACCATTGTCTTTCGTAAATTCAAAATGCACTTTCCATCCATCCCTTTCGGTGCTGGAAGGGCAGATTAAAACACCATCTGCTTCAAAAGGCTGGTTGCGAATGGGCCCTAGTATGCCATCGGGCAAGCGCTCTGCCTTGCTCCAGGTTTTTCCAAGATCATTGGATCGCTTCATCCATCCTGTCCAATCCACCACCCTTGGTCCGATCTTGTAAAACAAGAGCAGTTCGCCATTGTTGGCCAAATAAAGCACAGGATTGTAACAAGCATAACGGGTTTGCTCATCAACGAAGCCGTCAGCAAGGAGTTCGGGTTCAGACCATTTTCCATTGGCATAGAGACTGCCATAAATGTTGACATCCTTGTGTCCTTCTCTTACTCCACCAAACCAGGCCGCCATCAATCCCCTGAGTGTTTCCACGATCGTAGAGGCATGACATTCAGGGAAGGGGGCTGTCTCGTAAATAAATTCATCGATGATGATCCCTTTGCGATCCTGGCTGGGTATGCCTTCGCGGTTAACCTGTGCCATTAAAAAAAAGGGACTTGCAAGCAAGCAGAGTAGAAGGAGTTTTTTCATATTTGAAAACAAGTAATTTAAGTGGAGCTAGAGATTGACGACCAACACAGGAATTTTCAATTCGTGGCGCACGGCATCTACCGTTTCTCCATACAATACATCACTCAGGCCGCTGTGTCCGTGTGCACCAATAACCAGTATTTCTGATTCGGTTTTTTGCACCAGTCGCACGATCTCTTTTACCCTTCCGTCAAAGCCCAGCAAACCGGTAACGGTATAGCCCGCCATCTTCAATTCTTCTACATATCCTTCCATGCGTTGCTGGTCTTTCCGTGTTTCCATGTCATCAGTGGCGTCTCCGATGATGCGGGTAGCGGGACTCTCCACGACATGTATCAGCATATAATGCGATTCCTTCCCTCCCTGTCCGAGGGCATGTGCGATCAGCTTGTGGTCATTCTTGCTAAAATCCAGTGCCACAGCTACTTTCTGGTAAGAAGGAATGGCAAGTTGGTTTAGTTTGTCAGATTCCGGATGAAGCTTCACGCTTTCTTGTTCCTGCGTAGACATGAGCGGATAAAATATGGCCATTACCAGGAGACTGATATAGGCGATGCCGCCTACAATGATCATGGCTTTCCCAAAAATGAAATCAGAGGATTCAAAAAATATGGTGGCCTGCTCGTAGACCATTCGGATGTTCAGGTAAACGAGCACGAGGGTGATCAAAGAAGCCAGTACAATGATAAATGGCTTGATGGCAAAGACACCCATCTTCTTTTTATCACTCGTGAAATGGATCAAGGGGATGATGGCAAAGCCCAGTTGAAGACTGAGGATGACCTGGCTGAAAACCAGCAGGCTGTCGATATTGTTTTCACCATTGATCAGGATCACGGCAACGGCTGGCACAACGGCGATCAAGCGGGTGATCAATCTTCTCACCCATGGGGTGATGCGCAGATGGAGGTATCCTTCCATCACGATCTGTCCCGCCAAGGTCCCGGTGATGGTAGAGCTTTGTCCTGATGCAATCAAGGCCACAGCAAATAAGATCGGTGCCCAATTGTTGCCCAGCATCGGGGCCAGCAGTTCATGCGCCTGATGAATCTCTGCAACATCTGTCCTGCCCGTTTTGTAAAAAACAGTTGCCGCGAGAATAAGTATAAATGCATTGACAAAGAAGGCTGCATTGAGGGCGATGGCGCTGTCGATGAAATTCAATTTCAGTACCCGCTTGATACCCGCCTCATCGCGTTTGATCTTGCGTGTCTGTACTAGCGCAGAGTGCAGGTAAAGATTGTGCGGCATGACCGTTGCGCCGATGATACCGATGGCGATGTACAGGGCCTGTTCGTTCGGGATGCTGGGGATGAAACCGATGGCGACTTCTCCTAAATTGGGGCGCGCAATGAACATTTCACCGAGGAAACTGAATCCAATGATGGCGACCAAGCAGATGATGAAGGCCTCCATTTTGCGGATGCCCAGTCGCTGCAAAAAGAGAAAAAGGAAAGTATCGGCTACGGTCAGCATCACTCCCCAGATCAAGGGCAATCCGGTGAGCAATTGAATACCTATCGCCATACCGAGGATCTCGGCCAGGTCGGTTGCCGCAATAGCCACTTCTGCCAACAGATAAAAGGCAAAGTTCACATAACGGGGATAAGTTTCTCGGTTGGCTTGGGCAAGATCTCTCCCACGAACAATACCTAAACGGGCTGAAAGACTTTGGAGAAGGAGGGCCATCAGGTTGCTCATCAGCAGTACCCATATCAGTTTATAGCCGAATTGACTACCTCCTGCCAGGTCGGTTGCCCAGTTACCCGGATCCATATACCCAACGCTGACCAGGTAAGCGGGGCCGAAAAATGAAAGAATCCTTCGCCAACCTTTGCGCTGTCGCGTGGTATCCACTGATTCGTGTACCTCACTCAGTGAGCTGTATTCAGCGTTCGTATGCTTCATATCAATCGTACCCGAAAGTTACCATATTTCCTCCTTATTTGAAATGGAAGATCAATGGTAGCACAAAGACAACCAGAATGGTCCATGCAGTATAAATAGGGAGATACCCTGTAATGGCATATTCCACATCCTCACGGTTTGCCTTCCCCCTGACCAGACCCAAAACTTTTATGCTCGCGAGTACCATGTTGATCAGGATCAGCACATTGCCACCCAGTACAGCTGTTCGGTTGGGGGTGAAGCCCCATTCCACTATACGATAAGCGATCGCAGCCAATGCAATGGCGTTCACGACGATGGTGGCAATGCATAGTCCCAATAGAACCCAGTTGGCAAATCCGCTGGGTTTGTCTTTGTCGCTGGCCGAGACGGCAAAGAAGATGATGGCCATCACACCGATCAACAGCAAATTAAAGACCAATAGAAAATCCCTGTCGTGGAAAGGGTCCTTGCCGGAAACAAAGATGGAAGGGATGTAGACCAGGAGGGTAATCAATACAAGGGGACTGAATATTCTGGCAATGATGGGAGTGATCCTGTTAACCAGTTTTGGATTGGTTTGTACAATGTATGCGCAGACCACGGGCGCTGAAGCCATGGCTGCAATGATGATCCATTCAAAATAGAACTCGCCGATATTGATATTGATGGCAGAGAAGAGTCCAATGGTAATGGCAGTAAGCAAACCAAATGCCAATGAAACCACGTTGCCCACAATGATGATATCCGCATTGAACTTCAAGAAGGAGACCCTTGCATCATTTTGTCTGTATGTATTGCCCGTGTAGGCCAATCCCAATGCCGACCAGAGCAACAAAGGCAGATGAATGCAAACAAGGAGGAAGCTGTCGCTGTAGGGTTTGTATAATTTCGGATCAGTAGACAATTGACCGTTCTTGCCGTCGGGTATCAGATTAATGTATACGGCTGCAATGGCCAATACTGCTGCCAGCAGCAGGATGATTTTTTGGTTGGGTTTGTTCTTCCAGACGAAATAGGCCATGATGAAAGGGAAGGCAATAAGGCTGATGTTTCGGGCATAGAAGAATTCCTCATTCACATGAAAGAACTCAGGGATCTTGGCTACAAAGCTGGCCAACAAACAAAGGATTATCACAACGAGCCATTCTGATCGGCCACCCCAATTGATCTTTTCAGCGGTTTGATAATTGAGCCGGATGTTCCAAACATCTGTGATACTGTTTTTATCCAGAGATGGATAAAGCTCATTAAAAGATGCCTTGAATTGATCATTGTTGCTTCTGTAAAGCAGTTCCAGTTGCATTGGATCCTGCAGCGATGCGATGATTTTCTCTTTCATGGTTGTGGGGTTGTTCTTCAAATTTACCGCCTTTCTTCCGAAGATCTTTTTTATTGGATGAGTGGTGGGAAACCCGAAATTTGTAGCATGCAACAGAAACATGGTTTTGGTATCATTGGCGCAGGCATGATCGCACATGTTCATGCCCGTGCCATCAAAGAAATAGCCAATGCTGAATTGGTTGGTGTGTATTCCACCACAAAAACGAAGCGGGATGCCTTTGCTGAAAAGGAATCCTGTACCGCATATGACAGCCTTGAAGAAATGCTGGCCGATGATCGGATCACCATCGTCTGCATCTGCACACCATCCGGGGCCCACCAGGATCCGACTTTGGCCTGTCTCAATGCAGGCAAGCATTGCATGGTGGAGAAACCCTTAGAGGTGACGCTGGAAAAATGTGATCGCATGATCCAGCTCGCAGAAGAAAAAGGACTCAAGCTTGGGGTCATTTTCCCATCCCGCTTTTATGATCATGCCCTGCATTTGAAAAAAGCAATCGAGGAGGGTAAGTTTGGCGATATTGTATTGGGCGATGCCTATGTCAAATGGCACCGAAGCGAAGCGTATTACAAGTCCAATGCCTGGCGTGGTACCTGGGAACTTGATGGGGGCGGTGCATTGATGAACCAGGGCATTCATTCCGTCGATCTGCTTCAATGGTACATGGGTCCAGTGGAATCTGTTCAGGCTTTTGCAGGGAACCGCCGACACAAGGGCATCGAGGTGGAAGATACAGTGGTGGCAGTATTGCGTTTTGCCAATGGAGCCATGGGCAATATTGAATGTTCAACAGCGATCTTTCCCGGTGAACTCAAAAGGATTGAGATCAACGGAACGGTTGGTACGGCTGTCTTACAGGAAAGTCAACTGATGAAATGGGATTTCCTAGAAGAGAATGATCAAGACCGCCAATTGAAAGCAGCCATGCAAAACAACGGATTGAGTCATGGCGGTGGTGCGTCCAATCCAGCCGACATCAGTTTTGTTGGTCATCAGCGTCAATTGGAAGATTTTGTTCAGGCCATCGAGAAAAACAAAACACCCATGGTAGATGGCGTAGAAGGCAGGAAGTCTGTTGAATTGGTATTGGCGATTTATGAAAGTGCGAAGACAGGTAAGATGGTCAGCTTAAACACCTGACCTTTTGCAGCTATCCATAAATGTATTATCTTAATGGAGGCAGACAGACAAGCCTGCACCTTAAATAACCACACATGAGTTTTCCCAAGATCAATGGACTGGTAGCTGCCCCCTTCACCCCCATGCATCCGGATGGTTCAATCAATGTATCCATCATCCCATCTTACCATGCATTTTTAAAGCGCAATGGTGTTGCAGGTGTATTCATTTGTGGATCCACTGGTGAAGGCCCCTCTATGACCCTGCTCGAAAAGAAAGCAGTAGCCGAGGCTTGGGCCCATGCCAACAAGGGCGATGATCATTTCAAGGTGATCCTGTTTGTCGGAGGCACCTGTCTGGAAGATGCCAAGGAACTGGCGCGACATGCATCCACTATTGGACTCAATGGCATTTCGCTGACTGCTCCCAATTATTTCAAACCGGCCAGCCTCCAACAACTGGCAGCCTGTTGTATCGATGTGGCCGAGGCAGCGCCGGATCAACCTTTTTATTATTACCATATACCCGTGTTTACCGGAGTGAGATTTCCCATGATTGAACTGATGAAGTTGTTGCACGGAAAATTGAAAAACTTTGCAGGGATAAAATTTTCCGACGATGACATCCCTGATTTTACCCAATGCATTCAGTTTGAAAATGGTCGATACGAACTTCTTTGGGGAAGGGATGAATGTCTCCTGGCTGCCTTGGCAGTGGGGGGAAGATCGGGAATAGGCAGCACCTATAATTATGCGATGCCCTTGTATCAAAAGCTCCTTGCTGCTTATGACAAAGGGGATATGAAAGCGGCAGCCTTGTGTCAATATCAATCCATTGAGATGGTATCCCTGTTGGGAAAATATGGAGGACTGGCCACCGGAAAGGCATTCATGCAGGCAGTTGGAATCGACTGTGGAAAGTTCCGGTTGCCTGTCGCCAATATGTCCGATCAGCATTATACCTCGTTTCAGGACGACCTGAAAAAGATTGGTTTTGATCAACTCAAATCCATCTGAACTTGATTCGCAGCATTTTTTTGTGTACACTCATGATGGTTGTCACCATCTTTAAACCCTTTGCACAGTCAACAAGCATTACCAAAGACTGGCTCACCCTGGATGCATCCGGTATCTCTGATCTTCCATCAATGGGTATTGCCGGTCAATCTGCGGCCATCCATCAGAACAGGCTTTATGTTTTGGGAGGTTCTAATTTTCCTGAAGGCATGCCATGGGAAGGAGGTCAAAAAAAATATTTCGATCAGGTTTGGGCTTATCAGCTTGGCAATGAGATCAAATCGATCTCTCAGCCAACAGCGCTGAATTATGTTCAGCCCATTGCCTATGCAACATCCGTCCTGCACAACCATCAGTGGATCATCATTGGTGGTGAAACCCCCAATGGAAAAACTCGAGCTGTGAATGCAATGGATCTTTCTAATACTGCTCATCTGCAATGGGAAGCCTTTCCTGCGCTTCCCATTCCCTTGTCGAATGCGCATGGATTTGTTACCGATGAAAAATTGCATATCGTTGGAGGAGAAACAGGTAGCATAACCTCAACAACCCATTTCGTTTTGGATCTTCGCAACTTCTCAAAAGGGTGGACAACCTTGTCGGATCTGCCTTATCCCGTTTCTCATGCTGTTTTGATCAAGGACCAAAAGAAGAACCGCCTGCTACTGATTGGAGGCCGTACAAAAGTCAAGGATCAACCCAGCATATTTTATAGATCTGTCTTGTCGTTTGATCCTGTTGCAAATCAATGGCAGGAAGCAGCGTCCATTCCCTATCCACTTGCTGCAGGGACGGGTAATGTGTTGAAGGACGGATCCATGTTCGTTTTTGGAGGCGACAAGGGAACGGTCTTCCAAGAGGTTGAACATTGTATCTTGGAAGCATCCCGCTCAACAGATCCAGTTGCGATTGCTTCCTGGAATGAAAAAAGAAAAATGTTGCAGTCCGGTCATCCCGGTTTTTCAAGAGAGATCCTGCAATGGAACGAAAAAAAAAGAAAATGGGAGCCTGCAGGCAAGCTTCCTTTCCCCACGCCAGTAACGACCCAGTCGCTATGCAATGAACAATATCTTATCATATCCGCTGGTGAAGTAAGAGCGGGTGTGCGTACGTCCAACTTTTACATCAAAAAAATCAAATCAGCATGAAGTTGAACATCCCATATCGCTGGTTGTTGGTGTTCCTTCTTTCTGGAGTTGCCCTGCTCAACTACCTTGATCGTCAGATGATCGCTACGATGCGGCCCTCGATGCAGATCGATATCATAGAGCTGCAACAAGCTACCAACTTTGGTCGGCTGATGGCTATCTTTCTTTGGGTTTATGGGGCCATGAGCGCCTTCTCCGGCATCATCGCAGACCGCATCAATCGAAAATGGCTCATTGTTGGAAGTCTCTTCATCTGGTCGGCCATCACATTCTTAATGGGACAAGCACAGACCTTTGATCAGCTTTATGTATTGCGGGCACTCATGGGATTCAGCGAAGCCTTGTACATACCAGCGGGCTTGGCATTGATCGCAGATCACCACGACGATAAAACGCGATCATTGGCGATCGGTATACACATGGCTGGGATTTATTTGGGACAGGCATTCGGTGGATTTGGTTCTACCATATCCGATGCTTTTTCCTGGCAATATGCATTTATGTTCTTCGGATGCATCGGAATGGCATATGCAATCCTACTGCTCCTCCTCTTGAAAAATACTGTTCCACAGCAAGCAAAAGAATCATCAATACAAAAGGTTCCATTTACAAAGCTGCTTACTTCATTTTCTTTCTGGATCATCGTCATTTATTTTGCTGTTCCGAGTCTCCCCGGCTGGGCCATCAAAAACTGGGCGCCAACACTTATTGCGGATAACCTCAAGATCAGCATGGCCCTTGCCGGCCCCCTTACCACCATCTCCATTTCGCTTTCCTCCCTCGCAGGTGTATTGATTGGTGGAAGGATGTCCGACAAGTGGTTTCAGCGAAACAGCAGGGGGCGGATCTATACCGGTGCCATTGGCCTGTCGCTTACCATCCCTTCTCTACTGCTAATGGGTTATGGGGATAATCTCTATACCATGATTGGTGCAGCCATGTTGTTTGGTTTTGGATTTGGTATGTTTGATAGTAACAACATGCCGATTCTGTGTCAGTTTGTTCCACCTTCTCTCAGGGCAACAGGATACGGCTTTCTGAATACAGCGGGTATTTTTTCCGGCGCCATCATAACCAGTTATTTGGGTAAATCAACCGACCAGGGAAATCTGGGAAAAGATTTTGCCATGCTGGGGATCGTGGTCCTGGCCGTCATCTGCCTTCAACTGTACTTTCTTAAACCCAAAAAAGAAGCATGATCGATAGTGCTCAGTGTCTTCGCGCACTCAAAAAGTTTTTTCGTAAATGCATCGAGTATACAAGAGCGCAATTACTTCAACAATTTGGATACTAAATCATCAACACATGAAACGCCTTCTGTTTTTCTTTCTTCTCCTCACAACATTTGCGCATGCCCAGGAATCCATTGTCTTCAAGAGTGGTACAGACGGGCACAAAACATATCGCATCCCCGCCATCATCGGTTTACCCAATGGCGAGCTGCTTGCCTTTGCAGAAGGCAGGGTCAACAACAGCAGTGATTTTGGGGACATCAACCTGGTCATGAAAAGAAGTTCAGATAAAGGAAAGAGCTGGTCGGCCATGGAAACCCTTCTTGACTATAGCAACCTACAAGCGGGTAATCCTGCACCGGTTGTAGATCTTCAGGATCCGCAACATCCCCAAGGAGTGGTATACCTGTTTTACAATACCGGCAACAACCACGAGCCGGAAGTCAGAAAGGGAAATGGTTTGCGCGAGGTATGGTATATCCGTTCACTTGATCTGGGCAAGACCTGGGAAAATCCAGTTAACATCACCCTGCAAACCCATCGACCCAACCAGCCCGGTTTCAATCCCGCCTATGCATTCAAGGAAGATTGGAGAACCTATGCCAATACACCGGGACATGCCTTTCAGTTTCAGCAGGGAGTATTCAAGGGAAGGATCTATGTGGCAGGCAATCATTCAGAAAAAGGGGTAAGAGAAAGGTATACTGATCATTATGCCCACGGATTCTATACCGACGATCATGGGAAGACATTCAATATTGCAGACAACATCAATATACCAGGATCCAATGAGGCCATTGCCACAGAACTCTCGAACAATCGGATGATGATGTCTGTCCGCAACCAGAAAGGGGATATCCGCAGAAGGATCCTTGCCTATTCTTCAGATGGAGGCGCATCATGGGATACTGCTTATTTCGATCAGCAACTACCCGATCCGGTTTGTCAGGGCACCATGCTGACATTGGGTTATAAGAAAGGGAAGGCCATTGTGGCGCATTGCAATGCAGCAGATGAAAAACTTCGGGACAACCTGACCCTTCGCATCAGTGAGGATGAAGGAAAAACCTGGAAGACCAACATTGTGATCGATAAGTCAGTTGCCTCGGGGAAAAAAGATTGGACTGCCTATAGTGACCTTGTGAAAATTGGCAAAAAGATTGGAGTGCTTTATGAGCGTGATGGATATGCCGAGATAGTATTCAAAGTGGTCAGTTGGAAATGAGGGAGTCTATCATCTGGTACAATCAGAGATTCAACCAGTAAGTAGCTTTCAGCACAAGGGCACTTCCTTTGGATCGATAGGTATCGGCATAGTAATTATCAGTGTAGACCAGAAAGAGATCAGATGCCGGTGCAAACCTCCATTGAAAACGAATGTTCGTATTGATGTTGTTGATCTGGTTGTTGTACTGGATCAGGGTAGAAAGGAAGATAGACCTTGAAAAAGTGAGATCGATCTTGGGCCCTACCAGGATCAGATTGGCATCTTTGTACGGGGCAGGAAAACGCAGGCGGTTGTAAGAAAACACTGAGGATATGCTGCCAAGGGGCTGGATGCGGTAGATTACCTCTCCATCCAGGTTCAAACGTGTACCGTTGAAGTATTGTCCGGATCGGGTTTGCAGTTTCGCTGCCACCTTTCTTCTCTGGTCGGTGACCAGGCTGCAGATCAATGAATAGTAAACAAAGGACTCATTGGCTTTCAACCGAGCGCCACCGGTATTGGTGGGATCAAAATCTTCGGTGAGTTTGGTGTAGTCTCTTCTAACCCGGAAGATCAACTGGGTATAATCCTTCCACATGATGTTGTACATCGCATTCAGATCATAGTCGGTCATGCCCCTATCAGGAAAATAGGTAAAGTCATAATCCGCCATAGGGCCGTGGCGATTGATCCTTGAATTTTTGGGGTAGAATTTCCACCAGGCATCACCGGCATATCTTACAAAACCTCCTCTTCTCAAATAGCCTACTTCCGGATTGAACTCTTTACCAATTGAAAACAATCGTTGCCTGGATTCAAATGCTCTTTTGTTGTAAACGATGCTTCCCCCATAGGCCTTGTCTTTGGCGGTACTGGTAGGGTCGAAAGACATCATGTAAAACAATTTACCATTCAGCACATTGCTTTTGGATGCTATATTGTAATCAACACCCGCTACCCTGTTGAAATCGCTGCTGCCAACAGCTTCCTTGTTGGTGAAGATCATGCCCACACTGGAACGGGTAAATACTTTCTGCTGCAGGGCGATGACGGAAAAATTATTCGCTGGTTGTCCGATCGAATCAATGGCAGCAGCCCTCATCTGCATCACCCCCAATCGAAGATCATCCCCGATCTTTCCGCTCAAACGCATGCCTGCATCGATCTTGTTCTGGATGTTTTGTCCTGTGCCGGGGTCTCTGGTAACACCGATCCTTCTGGAGAAGAATGGTCGGGCACCATCGACGCCGAAGTTGGCAAAGAGATCTCCGTTTTCTAAAAAGAATTGTCTTTTTTCCGGAAAGAGTATCTCAAAGCGATCGAGATTGGTTACCTGGTTGTCGACTTCCACCTGTGAAAAATCAGGGTTAAAGGTCAGGTCGAGGTTCAGCGAAGAACCCAGTCCTACTTTAGCATCACCCCCAAAACTGAGGTTGTTACGGGTTTTGAATTGATCATTGGTGGGACTTTTTACCAATGGGTTTCGGATGATTCCAGGAGATACAAAGGGAATCAGAGAAATATTGGGGCCTTTTCGGCTGATCGGGGTTTCAAATTCGAGAGGCTTGTTGAAAGCCAGGCTGATCATGGCATATTGATTGGGAACCCTCGCCCAACCGGAGCGTTCTGCATTGTAGCTATCAAGGCGGTAAAAATTCACCAACCATTTTTTAGATCCGTTTCTGAAGCGAATCGTATTGAAAGGGATGGCCATTTCCATGCTCCAGTAGTCTTCATTTATCTTGGATTCGGCATACCATTTGTTGTCCCACGACAAACTCAGGTCCTCACTCAATACACCGCCATTCACTACCAATCCCTCTCTCTGCACACCAAAGGGGTTGATACCAAAGGAGAAGGAATTCATCCTGTCCATGAACGGATCGATGCTCACCACTATGGCATCATTTGCCTCCCCCCTAAAATCTCTTTTGAGGGAAGGAGTTACATAGGCCTGGTTTTTCACCGTATTGTACATCCGGGCGGCGACATAGAGGAATTTTTCATCGTAAGACACCATCACTTCCGTCTTTGATTTGGAAAGCATGGAGTCATTGGGGAAATTCTGGATGAAATTGGTGGCTCGCTGGGCTTTGGTCCAGGTTTGTTCCTTGATGTCTCCGTCTATTTTGATTTCATCTATTTTTTTTCTCGCAAAGTATCCGGTATCCAGCAGATGTTCCATCGACTGGACCGATTGTCCCTTGGATTCAGGTGCCAGCAATCCCAAAAAAATGAAGAGAGGAAAAACCGTTTTTCTCATGAGCGGGCTCAAGTTACAAAAAGATTTTGAGGCTTTCCTGTGTGACAAAAGTCATCTACGGATTATCCATCAACATCTACTTTTGTAAGTAGAAATAGAAATAAGTATGGTCCAGAAATTGATCAGAAAAAATGTACTGTCTATCATCGGCGCCTTTGTGGGGGCAATAGCAGGTTTTCTTTATTGGAAATATGTAGGCTGTTTGACGGGTACCTGTAAAATAACTTCAAGTCCAGTTAACAGCACGCTTTACTTTGCGCTGATGGGATTATTATTTTTCAACTTATTCAAAAAAAAGAATCATGTCAAGTAATAATAGTTTTGGAGCATTGATCAAAGGAGAGAAACCAGTTTTAGTAGATTTTTTTGCTGAATGGTGTGGGCCTTGTAAAATGATGGCTCCCATATTAAAGGAGTTGAAGGATATGGTAGGAGAGCATGCCACCATTGTCAAAATAGATGTTGACAAAAATCCAGCCCTCGCCGGTCATTTTCAGGTGCAGGGAGTACCCACACTGATGATCTTTCAAAACGGAGAGATAAAATGGCGACAATCAGGAGTCGTTCCTGCCCATCTTTTGCGCAATGAACTGCAAAAGCTTATGCACTAAGGATTCTACTATCTTCGCATAAATTTCAGCATTATGCGAAACTTCATTTCGGGAAAGTTATTCCTGATCTTGTTCATTCACCTGATCGCTCTTTCCAGTCATGCTCAAATAAGCCTAACAGGGCAGCCTTATGCGCAGGATTTTAATGTTCTCGCAAGCAGTAGTACCTCCTCAACGATGCCTGCAGGATGGATTTTTCTGGAATCCGGTACAAATGCAAATACATTGTATACAGCAGGCACTGGATCTGGTAATTCAGGTGATACTTATTCATTTGGCACAACTTCTTCTGACAGGGCATTAGGAGGATTGCAGTCGGGTAGTCTTATACCTTCATTTGGTGCACATTTCATCAACAATACCGGGAGTGTAATTACTAGCATCAAAATAATCTACAAAGGAGAACAGTGGAGATTGGGGGCAGCCGGAAGAAATGATGCATTGGACTTTCAATACAGTCTTGATGCGACAAGTCTGGCTTCTGGAACCTGGGTTGATGTCAACCAACTTGATTTTACAGCACCCATTTCTTCAGGAAGTGCCGGAGCACTTGATGGGAATCTTTCGGCCAATCAGGTATCGGTGACACATACCATAACGGGGCTCACCATTGCAGCTGGAGCAAGTATTTATATACGATGGAACGACCTGAATGCCACAGGTTCCGATGATGGATTGGCTATTGATGATTTTTCACTGGAGACAGTCGCTGGAAGTGATAACGTTGTTCCAGTGTTGAATGTGTTAAACCCAATCAACAAAGCACTTTCTATCGATTTAAACCCTGTCATGAAAATGACTTTTTCAGAGCCTGTGCAAAAGGGGATCGGTTCGATTACAATAAAGCGGAAATCAGATGCATCAGTCTTTGCTACTATTGATGTTGCGAATACAGCTGTAGTATTCTCTGGTAGCACTGTTACTTTTAACCTGAGTGGTCTTTCTGTTTCTACTACTTATTATGTTGAGATATCTGCCGGAGCCCTCAAAGATTTTGCCGACAATGCATTCGCCGGATTTACCGGTGATGCAACATGGAGCTTTACGACACGATCAGCCAATGAATATCGTTTTGATTTCAATGATTGTACCGGGAAAGCTTTTTCTGGTTGGATGGGGTATAGCCTGACTGGTGACAGTACTTGGTCCTGTAGTATTTTTGGCAATGGGGGTACAAACGGATTGCAGATCAATGGGTTTGTTTCCGGAACTGGTGCAGTTGAAAATGACGACTGGCTTATCTCACCCGCTTTGGATCTTTCAACCTTTGGCTTTGTTAGCATGAGCATGGATATGAGGACCAAATTTACCGGCCCTCAGCCTCAGCTTTATATTGCCATGAACCAGGCGACAATGCCTTTACCGGGCAGTTCAACCTGGATACCATTGAGTGCATTTCTTCCCAAACCCAATAGTGATGTATGGACAACGCTACCACCGATGGATCTGTCTGCATACAAATCAACATCCACTTATATTGCCATACGTTATACGTCTTCGGTCTCATCAGGCGCAGCAAGGCTTTCACTGGATAATATTAACATAATCAATGTCAATAGCAGGCCATCTGCTGATATACGCTTTGAACAACCGAGAATATTTCATTTTGATGCAAATCAGGCGGGTGTTCCCACTGCATCCCAGGCTCTGTCTTTTCAGGTACTGAATCCACAGGCAGATCTCGCCTTCACTGCTCCTGCAGGATTTGGTTTGTCTGCTGATAACAATACTTTTGGTTCCTCTTTGGTATACACAGCTGATCAACAAAAAGGTGGTGTAAAAACATGTTATATCCGATACACTCCTTCGGCAATTTCAACGAGTTTACAAGGGAAAATCACAATTTCTTCAACCGGGCTAACAGGTATTCCGACTGTTCAATTGATGGCAAACTCCTATGCTCGAACAGCAACGCTTGATGTTGTCAACTGGAACATTGAGTGGTTTGGAAGTGCGGCTGCAGGACAAGGACCGGTCAATGATGATCTGGCACAAGCCAATATCAAAAGGGTAATGGATAGTTTGGATGCAGATCTTTATGCATTTGCAGAAGTGGTGGATGTGAACCGTTTCAAGTCGCTTATCGAATCCTTGTCTGGTTATGCATATGTGGTTGCTGATTTTGCTTCGAATGCACCAGATGGTTCAGGATCTGCGTATGCAAGCGGACAAAAACTGGCATTTGCTTACCGAAAATCAGTGATAAGCAATATGGAAGCAAGGGGGCTCCTTAAAAACAGTCCTACGGCATCAGCTAACTGGGCTTCTGGGCGTTTCCCTTATTTGATGAAAGCAGATGTAGTAAACGGAACATCGACCAGAAAGATAAACTTCATCTTGGTTCACGGAAAGTCCGGAAATACATCTACTGATCATAAGAGAAGATTGGATGGAGCAAAAGAACTCAAAGACACATTGGATGCAAATTTTAATGCAGCCCATCTGATACTGCTGGGAGATTTCAACGATGATCTTGATTCTACGATTTCTACTGGCATAACTCCCGCGCTAACCTCTTATGATCCTATTGTCAAAGATTCAACCGATAATGATCGCTATAAGTCACTCAGCATGATATTGAGCAACAACGGGAGTTATTCTGTTTTGGGTTATGAAGATGTGGTAGATCATCTGGTTATATCCAATGAACTGGAAGATCTTTATGTACCCGGTTCTGTAAGATTGGTAAGGGCTGTTGAATCCTGGATATCAGACTATGCCAATACAACCTCCGATCATTATCCTTTGCTGTCTAGGTTTTTAATGCCTACAGGTGGGGTAACTGCCATCACGAATTATGACCCAAGTGAGATCAAGCTAGTCATCAAAGGAAATCCTGCGATCCGACAGTTGAATGGAGACTTTATTCCTTCCGCTGGAACGATAAGCTTGGAAGTGTACAATATTGACGGCACGCCAATATACAATAGCAAAACGATGAAGGTATTGGCGCAGCAAAAAGAATTTTCTATTGATCTTGGTCACGCTGCATCCGGTACTTATTTCTTACGGTTGGTGAACAATGGCAAATACTATATCCAAAAATTCATACTCAAAAATTGATCACATGAAAAATGTTGTACTCTTATTCTTTGTTCATTGTTGTTTTACAGTCGGCAGCATAAAAGCACAGGGACTCACTCCTAAGGAAAAAGAGGTTGTTGATTGGATTGAAAAGAATCAATCTGCCTCCATCAAACTGTTGGAAGAATCCGCCAATATCAACAGTGGCAGTCTCAATATTGAAGGAGTAAAAAAGGTCGGGGCCATCTATGCAAAGGAATTGGAGAAGGCGGGTTTTACCTGCACCTGGATTTCCATGCCAGATTCCATCAAAAGAGCTGGACACCTTGTCGCTACAAGGAAAGGCAAAAAGGGCAAGAAGCTTTTCCTGATCGGGCATTTGGATACCGTTTTTGAACCCGACATGCCTTTCACGCCTTTTACGATGATCAATGATTCCACCGCAACAGGACAGGGAGTCAACGATATGAAGGGTGGTGATGTGATCATGATAAAGGCTTTGCAAGCCTTACATGCAAAGGGATTATTGGATGATGTTACCATCACTGCTTATTTTACCGGCGATGAGGAGCGGGGAGGAGATCCGGTTTCTGTGAGTAGAGGCGATTTCATTGAAAGAGCCAAGCAGCATGATGTTGCCATCGGATTTGAAGGAGCTTCCGGATTGAATACCATTGCCACAGCTAGAAGAGGATCCAGTGGATGGACGCTCAGCGTAACAGCCAAAACCGGGCACTCCTCCGGTATTTTTAAGCCCACTGTTGGGTATGGCGCTATTTACGAGGCGGCGCGCATCATCAATGAATTCAGGGTTCAACTCAGCACTGAAAAATACCTGACTTTCAATCCCGGTCTTTTTATAGGGGGTTCAGAAATGAATTATGATGCCAATAAAGCTTCCGGTAATGCCATTGGGAAAGACAATATCATTTCTCCTGCTGTAACAGCAACGGGTGATCTTCGATTTCTAACGGAGCAACAAAAGGAGAATGCGAGAGAATCGATGCGGAAAATAGTTGCACAAAATCTTCCTGAAACAAAAGCCAGCATCGTATTTGAGGATGGTATTCCTTCCATGGCTCCGACCGAGGGGAATGCAAGAATCCTGAAAGTGATCGACGGGGTATCCAAAGATTTGGGGATGGGATCAACACAAGCTGGTGATCCTGGTTCACGCGGTGCAGGGGATATTTCCTATGTAGCCGCCTATCTGGATTGTGTTGACGGATTGGGTGCATCAGGTAAAGGAGCCCATGCTCCGGGCGAAACCATTAACCTCAAGGATATTCCTTATCTCACCAAGAGAGCTGCTTTGTTGATACACAGGTTGACACGTTAGTCCTTTTTCCTGCTGAAAATCTTGGTCGTCGATCAGAATTTGGGACAACGTTTCTGGTAAGTTGATTTTTTTTCCTGCAGGATCCAGGCGAATGAAACTTCGGCACTTTGATAGCTTATGGCTGCGGAGCGCTTCTTGTCCACCGTTATGTCATATGAGAATCCTACCCTCAGATCATTCCATTCAAAACCTGCATAAGGGATGATGGCATCGTTATTTCTGATCCAGCTACCCAGATACAATTCTTTGTATGTATTGGCCGTATTCACAAGGTTACGGCTGATCGCAGCTCCCCATACCCATTCTTTGTAATTGATTTGATGCTGATATTGGGAGCTGAAATGAAGCGTTGAAAGTTCACCAATGGGCAAGTATCCGCCTCCCTGTATATTGAACCGTTGCCCCATTCGGTATTGTGTGGAGTTCAGGCCTATGTTGGGCTTACGCAAATGGTAGACAGATCCCCCTAGATAATATCCGCCATTATCACCTATTGAACCCTGGTATAAAACTCCGGCATGCAGGTCCAGATATGATTTTCCTATGTCTTGTCCCAATAAAATCTCAGCTGTTGGAATACTGAATCCGCTGGTACTCAACTGATCTTCAAATCTTGCTTTTTCAAAATCAAAAGCCAGTCGGCTATAGCTTCCCTGAAAACCAATACTAAGGCTATTTCTTCCATCTTCATCCAGTCCCTTTGTGTAGGCGATTGAAAGTCCGAGATGATTTTCTTTGAGTATGCCATTTCCTGATTGGTCGGACAGCATCAAAAGTCCTCCACTCACCTTATTGCCTTCAGACAAGCTGTTAGGAAAAAAACTGCCATCTAAGGAGGCTGTGGAAGTGGTATATGCCTTACCCAATGTCGGCCATTGGTTTCGATAGTTGGTGGCAACCCTCAGTATGCCATTGAAATTTCCTGTTTGTGCAGGGTTCAATGTCAGTGGGGATGCAAAAAACTGTGAGAAATGAGGATCCTGTGCTTCAAGATTCATGAAGCAGAGCAGGAATGGTAATATGATCAGCAGTTTTTTCATTTATCTGAACAAGGTTATGGTACCTTTTTGGGTATCCGTTTTTCCGTCCTGAAGTTGCAAAACCACCACATATACATAAGTTCCTTGTGGTGCTTTTTGTCCCTTGTAGCTCCCATCCCACCCAGCACTCAAGTCGTTGGGTTTGGCATTGCTCCTTTCAAAAACCTTTTCTCCCCATCGGTTGAATATTTGCAGATTTTTGACCAGGGTCACTTGTGCTCCGGCGATCACATAGAACCAATCGTTCAATCCGTCTCCGTCAGGAGTGAATGCGTTGGGCAAAGCAAGGTAACTTCGATAATAGATCTTGGCATCAATCGTTGCGGAATCAGTACAATCATATTGTGATGTACCGACTACTTTAATCAATGTATTGGTTCTTGTATCCAGTGTTGGGTTTGGACAAGTTGTACAACTAAGCTTATTAGCGGGGGACCATAAAATAGATCTATAAGGCTCGCCTCCGTTGATAAAGCTCAATGTAACCGGATCATTCCTATAGACCCACCATGAATCCAGTGGAACACGAATTGAGAAAGGAGTATAGTTGATAGAGTCAATATTGTTGGAAAGATTTACCTCAAAGGGATCTCTTTTTTCATTGATGTACAGGTAGACTTTTCCAGTTTGCGTTTTGGCAATAACATGACTGATCATACTGCAACCGTTATTGAAATTCGTATTAACACTGATTATTCCAGTGCCAAGCAGCTTAGCACCAGCGATAGATGGATCCTTGTCATAGTAGGCAACTTCAACTTCCTTTTTCAATGCCTTGTATCCATTTCCCAGACAGACTTCCGATTCAACAAGTAGATTTTCATTTCTATAGCAGTAAACATTCTTTGCCCTGATCAGCAGATCGTTGGGAAAAACATAGACCATGGTTTGTGTTGAATCGCTGCAGCCATATGGGTTTTCTGCATAGGTCTTCACCCAGCTGGTATCTGTTACAGTGAGGATTGGTCTTGCACAATCCGAACAATTGAGATTACCTGAAGAAGTCCATTTGTATAACGTGGCAGTGGTGGGGCGGGTTGCCAATTGAAGGGGAAGGTCTGAGTTTACATATACAGTAGTGTCGGATGGTTGTATGCGTATCCTGAACTGGAACAGCGTTTTGGAAGCTTGGTTATTGGCGGTATTATTTTCTTTCAATG
>Ga0315907_10001735_pt1 | contig 29074 bp, 24 predicted proteins | sample LakEriMetagenome_3_FD_203525 | JGI IMG/M metagenome (GOLD analysis project Ga0315907, IMG submission 203525) | Freshwater fungal communities from buoy surface, Lake Erie, Ohio, United States - Buoy 12 MA123 | ecosystem: Environmental > Aquatic > Freshwater > Lake > Lake biofilm | place: USA...
TTGCCACGTCAATCACTCCTTCATGCTCCTGCTCAAAAAATAAGCAGGATAGTGGTTAGACGTGGATCAATTTCTAATGCAAATCACTTCCCTAAGTGGGTCAAAATTCAGTGCAATTCAACAGACATAAACCATAGAATCTGTTGGCCGATTCTGCCCAACTCGCCGTCGTTCCACAAGGACATTTACCTAACAATTCCACGCGATTCTCCGCATAACCATTTAATTGCCGTCCACGGTTAACAAGACCGCGTCGGCACGCGGCGGCGTGCCAAACGTGTGCTCTAGCTCGACACCAATTGTTTGTGTGTCGATATCGACATCAACATGCCAAAGCCGATGCACATGGAAAGGATCGCGGTGCCGCCGTAGCTCATGAGTGGTAGTGGCACCCCCACCACAGGGAGAATGCCGCTGACCATACCAATATTCACAAACGCGTAGGTGAAAAACGACATCGTCAGCGCACCGGCGAGCAAACGTGAAAAGCTCGTCGAGGCGTTCATCGCAATCATGAATCCACGACCAATGACGATCAAGTAGAGACACAGCAACAACAGCGTGCCGACCAGACCAAACTCTTCACCGAACACCGCAAGAATAAAGTCGGTCGACCGCTCTGGAATGAAATCAAGCTGTGCCTGCGAGCCGTTTAGCCAACCCTTACCTAGTACGCCGCCTGAGCCAATCGCAATAGTGGATTGGATGATGTGATAACCCGCGCCAAGGGGATCCTTCATCGGGTCGAGTAATGTGAGAACGCGTTCACGCTGATAGTCATGCAATAGCGGCCATAAGAAAGGCAGCGCGACGGCACCAGCGACACCGGCACTAATAAGAATGCGCCAAGAAAGCCCGGCGAGAAAAATGACAAAGAAGCCGGCTGAAAATACCAGAATGGATGTTCCCAAATCCGGCTGTCGCATCACCAAGCCTGTGGGCAACATCAGAATCAAACCCGCCAGCGCGTAGTCCCGCCAGTTGAGGCCTTCTTCTTTTTTGTGAAAGTACCACGCCAAAATCAGCGGCATGCCGAGCTTCATGATTTCGGAAGGCTGTATGGTGACAAAGCCGAAATTCAGCCAGCGGCGCGCGCCGTTGCGGATTTCACCAAACAAAGCAACACTCACGAGTAGCAGCAAGCCCACGATGTATACCGGGATGGCGATGCGCATGAGGGTTTGTGGCGAGACGTTTGCAACAATCCACATGGCGATGAAGGCTACCGCAAAATTTCGCAGCTGGCCGAACGCTCGGTCAAACGAATCTCCTCCCGACGCCGAGTAGACAGCGGTCAGCGAAATCGCCGCCAACACGACAATGACAACCATCAGCGGTCCGTCAAGGCGACGAGTCGCAATATCGAAGACGCGTTCCACTACAGCGGTGATCCTCATGGACACTTCACCGTTTGGATTCCGGTTCGTGCAGGCCTAGCGCGAAGGATCAAGGTCGTAGTCCCGCCGTTTGCGTTTGGCCAAGTCTGGCAACTTGCCAAGCAAGTAGTAATCAAAAATCTCCCGGGCAATCGGCGACGCCGTGCCGCCGCCACCGCCACCATTTTCGACCAGCAGCGCCAGTGCGATCTTGGGTTGGTCAGCCGGGGCAAAGCCGATAAACAGTGCATGGTCACGGTGCCGTTCATCAATTTTCCGCACGTCGTACTTTTCGCCCTGCTTGATGGCGATGACCTGCGCGGTGCCAGTCTTTCCCGCAATTGAGTATCCCGCTCCCGCACCGGCTGACGCGGCGGTTCCTCCAGGCAGCATCACGTCGACCATCGCCCGGCGGACGAGATTCAGATGCTCGGGTTTGAAGCTGAGTTCACTCTGTGGTGGCGGTTTATAGCTCCGCTTTTCGTTTGTTTTGGAATTGATGACTTCTTTAAGCAGGTGCGGTGTGACCTGTGTGCCGCCGTTTGCGAGAATTGCCGTCGCTGTGGCAAGTTGCAGTGGTGTCGCGAGCCAGTACCCCTGCCCGATCGCCACTGGAATTGTATCGCCCGCATACCACTTTTGTTTGAAGCGTTTTTGTTTCCACTCTTGTGACGGCATGAGGCCAGTCAGCTCGCCGTCAATATCAATGCCGTTCTTACTGCCAAAACCGAACGGTGTCATAAACGCGTTGATTCTGTCGATACCGAGATCGTTGCCGAGCCCGTAGTAATAGGTGTCACACGAGACAACGATCGACTTGTGCAAATTCACAACGCCGTGTCCGCCTTTTTTCCAGTCTCGATACGGCCGCGCCAAGCCGGGCAGCATCCACTGGCCCGGATCAACAATTGAATATTCGGGCGTGCGCTTACCATTTTCGAGCGCTGCCAGCGCCATAAACGGCTTGATGGTCGAGCCCGGAGGGTATTGACCACGCAGTGCGCGGTTGTTTAGAGGCTTGTCTTCGGAGTTATTCAGCAAATCCCAATTGACCGGATCAATGCCATCCACAAACAAGTTTGGATCGAAGCCCGGCTTGGAGACAAACGCCAAAACTTCGCCGTTGGAGGGATCTAGCGCGACCAGTGCGCCGCGAAACTCGCCAAAGGCTTCCTCAACAACCTGTTGCAACTTGATGTCGAGCGTCAAACGTAGATTGTTACCCGCAACCGGTTCAGACTTTGCCAGCGATCGGATGGCGCGACCGCCGGCATCAATTTCAACCTGCTCACTTCCCGTCGTGCCGTGTAGTTCGGCTTCGTAACTTCCCTCGATGCCGAGCTTGCCGATGTGATCGGTGCCTTTGTAGTTGCGCGAAAGATTGTCGGCCTCAATCTTCTTTAGATCTGCGTCGTTGATACGACCGATGTAGCCAATGGCGTGGGACGCCACTTCGCCAAACGGATAGTTGCGAAACAAACGAGCGCGAATATCGAAGCCCAGAAAGCGATATCGATTGACGGCAAAGCGCGCGACCTCGGATTCAGTTAAGCGATTGCGAATTGGTAACGATTCGAAACTTTTGCTCTCTTCCAGCAGGCGTTTAAAACGCCGCCGATCTTTCGGTTGAATATCGATAATCGTGGCGAGATCATCGAGCACTTTTTCGAGGTGTTGCACCTTCGACGGCGTCACTTCCAGGGTAAAGGCGGAATAGTTGGCGGCGAGTACTTCGCCGTTGCGATCGTAGATCACGCCGCGATTGGGCACGACGGGCACAACCGAGATGCGGTTCGCCTCTGCCATGGTGTGGTACTGATCGCGCTTCACGACTTGCAAATAAATCAGGCGAGAGGCGAGCAATAAGAAGGCCATGAGAATGGCGATGGTCGCGACGATGACACGGCTGCGAAAGACATTTAGTTCCGCCTCACGATTCTTGATATTTGTGCCGACCAACTTGTGCCGCCCGCTACATCATGACGGCGTCTGAACGACGACGAAATCGCGGCAATGTCGCCACAAAATGAAGCGGCATCCACAGCACAGCACCAACAGCCGGCGCGAGGGCCAACGTGAGGCCGGCAAAATCGCGGCCAAGGGACAGGTTCAGTCCTACATAAAGCAGTTGCGCGACAAATAGGATGCCCAACATATGCAGCGCCTGCTCGGCCACCGTCAAGTGCAAGATTCGAATTCTGAGTAGTTGGGTGAGAAACACCGCCACAACATATACAAATGCATGCTGGCCTAAAAGTGCACTATCGGCGACGTCCATGACCATCCCTAACGCAAACGCCCAAGTCTGTCCGATGCTGCGCGGCTCGTGCACCACCCAATATAGCAACAGTAGCAAAACGAAGTCAGGGCGCGCCTGTAGCATCCATCCCGCCCATGGCAGCAGGCTCACGACCAACGCCGCAAACAGCGACACCAACACCAATCGCAGCGGTGCGGGAGGGCGTAGAACATCGCGGGAGACCGGGGAAAGATCCATGTCTTTGCCTATCGTGCCTATCGGTCGCGCAAAGCGCGCTTGGCTTCACGCTTGGCTTCACGCTTGGCTTCACGCTTGGTCTGGGTTCCCTTGGCGGAGCCAGCAAGGTCATAAGTTTTGACGTCTGGTTGCGGGTAGGAGGTCCCAGTACTGGTCAGCACTTTCACAAAACGATGGTGGTCCGGCGCGGTTGAAGGTTGTGCGACGATGCGCGCAAACGACAAGGCGGGATTCTTGTCAACCATGGTCACCCTCGCGACGGCGAGTCCGGCGGGGTAGGTACCGTCTATCCCGGAGGTCACCAGTTCGTCGCCGACTTGTATATCCGCGGAGACCGGGATGAACGGCAACTCAATTGTTCCTTCACGTCCGCCGCCAACCGCAACCGCACGCAACCCACTCTGCGCACGGCTGGCGGGTGCCGATTCGGCAGCGACGATCTCGGTGCCGGGCGCTGTCATTTCCGTAGCCAGTGTTGCTGCATTTGATGCCGCAGACTTCGGCAGCGCAGCCGTGGCGGGGGCCGAACGAACAATCATGACCGGAACCGATTGATCCTTCTCCGTGGTGAGAGTGACTTCCGCCGAGCTCATGCCCAGTGCAGTGACTTGTCCGACCACGCCGACACCATCTATGACTGCATCACCAGCCTTGATGCCGCTACTCAAACCGCGGTTGATGATGATCCTGCGTGCAAATGGATTGCGTGCATCGCGGATAATTTCGGCTACCACACCATCGCGACTGAAGCGTTCATTCGCCGAATTGAGCACCGCAATCTGTGTTTGTTCAGACAAGATCAAACGCGCCCGCTGGCCTTGCGCGCTCAGCATCAACACTTGTTCGTTGAGCGCTTTGTTTTCGGCGAGTAGCTTGTCCTTCGCGATTAAGTACGCACCGATATCCCGCACCACATTGCCCGGCAACATCAATGCGTGTTCAATCGGTGTCAACACCGTCGAAACGCCAACCCTCACCACAGATAACGCTTGGAACCGGTGGTCCGCTATCATCACTGCGACCGCCACGAGTCCAAAAAACGTGACGCGCGCTAACGGCGAGGGACCCCGCGTAAAGAAATTTTCCTGGTAGGCGGCCACGCTACTTGACTACCCCGTAAAAGCCACCCGCGCAGCAGGCGACAGGCTGGCTTGCGCAGTGGACGTGCGACATGTTTACAGCTCGTTGGTAAAAACGGATCCTAACTTATCCATCTCTTCGAGCGCTCGGCCAGAACCTCGAACCACACAAGTCAGCGGATCATCGGCCACGACCACTGGCAGACCGGTTTCTTCTACCAGCAAGCGATCAAGTTCGCGTAACAACGCGCCGCCGCCAGTTAAGACCATGCCTTTTTCAGCGATGTCGGCACCGAGCTCCGGTGGCGTTTGTTCGAGCGCGGACTTTACCGCAGACACAATTGAATTCAATGGGTCGGTCAGCGCTTCCAAAATCTCGTTTGACGAAATAGTGAACGAACGCGGAATGCCTTCGGCCAGGTTGCGCCCTTTGACTTCCATCTCGCGTACTTCGGCACCGGGAAACGCAGAACCAATTTGTTTCTTGATCGATTCGGCAGTTGCCTCACCAATCAACATGCCATAGTTGCGACGAATGTAATTGATAATGGCTTCGTCGAACTTGTCACCGCCTACGCGCACACTTGCCGAGTAGACGATGCCGCCGAGGGAAATCACGCCGACCTCAGTGGTACCGCCACCGATGTCCACTACCATCGAGCCAGTCGGCTCAGCAATCGGCAGGCCCGCACCAATTGCCGCAGCCATCGGCTCCTCAATCAAGAATACTTGTGATGCACCGGCTGCGACGGCCGATTCACGAATTGCGCGACGCTCCACTTGGGTTGATCCGCACGGCACGCATATAACGATGCGCGGGCTGGGGCGATACCACTGTGCGTCGTGTACTTTTTTGATGAAAAACTTGAGCATGTGCTCAGTGGTATGAAAGTCGGCAATCACGCCATCTTTCATCGGCCTGATGGCGGTGATGTTTCCCGGCGTACGGCCCAACATCATCTTGGCGGCGACGCCAACGGCTTGAATGGTTTTCTTGCTATTCGGCCCTGCATCCTGACGAATTGCCACCACAGAGGGCTCGTCAAGGACGATACCTTTGCCGCGCAGATAAATGAGTGTGTTTGCCGTGCCTAAATCAATCGCGAGATCGCTGGAGAAATACTTGGAGAAGAACATGTTGCCTTTCTGCTGTCTTGCCTTGTCTTGGTGCCGGCACAGCGCGCGCCTGGCTGTGCTCGAAATTTATGTGTGCCGCTCATCTTTTCTTGGCCCGTCGGTCTCGCAACCTGCCGCACAAATATCTTGGCATCCCGCTTGCACAGACAGATGATAGATATCCAAGCGAATCGATGCCTCCCTGCATAAATCTGCGCCTCAAAATAGCGCAAGGCGGATTTCAGTCGGCAGGTGCGATATGATACCTGAGCCCCCTATGAAAAAGTCGCGTTTCGGGTGACTTTTTCGGCGCGAAATCCGGCAAGAATTGGCCGCCTTGGATTTTCTGCATGTCATCACGTTTTTGCCGCGCACCGCCTGCCACCACTGTTCGCCGAACTGCCCCTTTTGTCTGCCATGTCCTTTGATGCCACCACCTTACATCGTATCGCCAGCTTGGCGCGTCTGGATGTGCCAGCCGACCAACTTGCCTCCTTGGGCGCAGAGATGTCCGCCATTTTGGTCTTGGTTGACCAACTGCAAGGGGTTGATACCAAAGGCGTTGCGCCACTCGCGCATCCGCTATCAGTTGTCAGCGAAATGGCCTTACGGCTGCGCCCTGACGCGGCATGTACCGAAATCAACCGCGAAGCCAACATGCAAAATGCACCGATGACCGAAAACGGTCTTTTCCTCGTTCCCAAGGTACTGGACTAGCCTGCAAACGATGTTTTCCAGCTGAGCGACATGAGAACCATCACCGACTTTTCCCACGCGCTGGCGGCTAAACAGGCTTCGGCCGTTGAGCTTGCCACGGATGCGCTTGCTAAAGCCACTGCGGCGAAGGGTTTGAATGCGTTCCTCCACGTCGACGCTGATCTGACCCTTGCCGAGGCTCGTGCCGCTGATAAACAATTCGCCGCTGGGGTCACCAACAAACCCCTGCTTGGCGTACCGATTGCGCACAAAGACATTTTTGTCACCTGCGGTTGGCGCTCAACCGCCGGCTCGATGATGCTCGCCAATTACGTCTCGCCGTTTGACGCCACCGTCGTCGAGCGGCTTCGCGCCGCCGGTATGGTGTGTGTGGGCAAGCTCAATTGTGACGAGTTCGCCATGGGCTCGTCGAACGAAAACTCCGCCTTCGGCGCGGTGCAAAACCCATGGGATACAAGCCGAATCCCTGGCGGCTCCTCGGGCGGCTCGGCCGCAGCCATCGCAGCCGGAATCGTGCCGGCCACCACCGGAACCGACACTGGCGGCTCGTTACGCCAGCCCGCCGCGATGACGGGGATCACCGCCATCAAGCCTACCTACGGCCGTGTTTCACGCTACGGCATGATTGCCTTCGCCTCTTCACTCGACCAAGGCGGGCCGATGGCGCACACGGCTGAAGACTGCGCGCTCGTGCTCGACGCCATGGCCGGCTTCGACGAGCGGGACTCGACGTCGGTCGATAACGAAAAGGCCAAAGTGTCCATTTGGCGGTCGTTTTCAGACCAAATCGCCTCAAAACGCCCGTTAAATGGCGAGTTTGCCGGCCTGCGCATTGGTGTGCCCAAGGAGTTTTTCGACGAAGGGCTATCAGCCGACGTTGGTGCGAGGGTAGCTGAGGCAATCGAAACGTTCAAAAAACACGGCGCGAACGTCGTTGACATCTCTCTGCCGCGCACGGCACTGTCCATCCCGGCGTATTACGTCATCGCGCCGGCCGAGGCGTCATCCAACTTGAGCCGCTTTGACGGCATTCGCTTCGGCCACCGCGCGGCGCAATACGCCGATGTTAACGACATGATCGCCAAGAGCCGCGCCGAGGGCTTCGGCCGCGAGGTACAACGTCGCATTCTCACTGGTGCCTATGTGTTGAGCCACGGCTACTACGACGCGTATTACCTGCAAGCCCAGCGCGTGCGCCGACTGATCGCCCAAGACTTTCAGGCTGCCTTTCAGACCTGTGATCTGATCATGGGTCCGGTCGCGCCGACCACCGCATGGAAAATCGGCGAGAAGTCGAGCCACCCGGTGGCAATGTATTTGCAAGATATCTTTACCCTTGGCGTGTCACTTGCCGGGCTGCCGGGCATGTCGGTGCCGTGTGGCTTTGACCAGCAAATGCTCCCGGTCGGCTTGCAAATCATCGGCAATTACTTTGAAGAACCCGCGATGTTGGCGGCGGCACACCGCTACCAGCAGTTGACGGACTGGCATCTGCAATCCCCGGGAGGCCACAAATGACCTGGGAAATTGTGATCGGCATCGAAACGCACGTGCAGCTTGCGACCCGGTCGAAGATTTTTTCGAACGCCTCTACTGCGTTCGGCGCACCACCTAATACGCAAGCTTCGGTCGTGGATTTGGCGCTCCCGGGCACGCTGCCGGTGATGAACAAACAAGCGGTCGAGTTCGCCATCAAGTTCGGTCTCGCGGTGAACGATGGGCAGACGCATAACATCGCGCGTCGTTCTATCTTTGCGCGCAAAAACTACTTTTATCCAGACCTGCCGAAGGGCTACCAAATTTCGCAATTTGAACTGCCGGTTGTCACCGGCGGGTTTGTAGACATTCAAGTCGGCGAAGGTGAGAAAGCCACTACCAAACGCATCAACCTTACCCGCGCGCATCTTGAAGAAGACGCTGGCAAGTCGCTGCACGAAGGCCTTGAAACACCCGGCGTATCGGGCATCGACTTAAACCGCGCGGGCACGCCGCTGTTGGAAATTGTGAGTGAGCCGGAAATGCGTTCGGCGGCGGAAGCCGTAGCTTATGCCAAGGCTCTTCATGAGCTAGTCGTAGGGATTGGCATTTGCGACGGCAATATGCAGGAAGGTTCGTTCCGTTGCGACGCCAACGTCTCGGTGCGCAAACCCGGTGAGCCGCTCGGCACACGCTGCGAAATCAAGAACGTGAACTCATTTCGCTTTCTCGAACGCGCCATCAATTACGAAGTGCGTCGTCAGATCGAATTGATTGAAGACGGCGGTAAGGTGATTCAGCAAACGCGCCTCTACGATGCAGACCGGAACGAAACAAGGGCGATGCGCAGCAAAGAAGACGCGATGGACTACCGTTATTTCCCGGACCCAGACCTGCTTCCGCTTGTGATCACCGACGAGCACATTGTCGAAGCTGCAAAGACATTGCCTCCGGCCCCAGCCATCATAAGACTAAGTTACCTGAGAGCAACTGAGGAACGAAACAAGGCTCATGAGCAAAAACTCGACGAGTCGATGACGAAAACCATAGAGCGCGAGCTCAAAAAAGAGTACGCATGGATACTCACTGCCTCTACTGCGATGCTTTCGTACATAGACGAAACTGCAAGCATTTTTGGTTCGTATCCCCTCCCTGAAGCGTGGGCGCGAGGCGAACTTTCCAGCGCGCTGAACGCTGAGGATCTTTCTCCAAAAAAATCGCGCGTCACGCCACGTCAACTCGCGGCACTCCTAAAACGAATCGAGGATGGCACCATCTCAGGCAAGTTGGCCAAAGAGGTTTTCGGCTACATGTGGGCTGGCGAACACGGCGCTGATGCCGACGCCATTATTGAAGCGCGCGGCCTCAAACAAGTCACCGATTCCAGTGCCATCGAAAAAGTCATCGACGACGTGCTGGCCAAGAATGAAAAATCGGTCGCCGAATTCAAATCCGGCAAAGACAAAGCGATTCAGGCGCTGATCGGTCAGGTGATGAAAGCCTCGCAGGGCAAGGCCAATCCGGGGCAGGTCAACGAGTTGTTGCGCAAAAAACTCGCGGAATAATGATTAGCGTGAAGCGCCTTTTGGAATCGGCGCTTCGATCAGCACATTGCCCTGCTCGTCGAGCACCGTACCGGGACGCATGCCACCCTTCAAGCGACGGAAACGCTCTTTTTCGCCCTCGTAGCGGGCGATGGTGGCGCTTTTGTCGGCGTCCAGCTTGGTCATTTCAAGCACTAAGTTGCCACGATCAGACGTGGCTCGATCAAAGTCAGCCTGGAGCTGCGTCGGTACTTCCCGCTCGTTGCTCGTGCCGTCTTTGGCGTCCTTTCCATCCTTCGCCGCTTCGCCGACTTTCGCTTTGGCTGTCTTGCTCTTACCGGCGACATAGAACTCTATCTGATTGTTCACCTTTTCCAAGCGGGCGTCGACATCGACAATACGCGCTTCCAGAAACTTGCGACGCTGCTCGATCTGGGCGACGTCTTTATCACGGATAACGTCTATCTCCCGCTCAGCGCCATAGGTACCGAGCAAGGCGAGATCTTTCTGCCGCTGTTTCGCAACCTTCTTATCGTTTTCGCTCTGCTTGGTGTCGGCTTCCGCCTTCGCCTTCTGTTGCTCCGGCGTGAGGGGCGCGTCGAACTTGCGAATCGTGCGCCCCTGCTTGGATATCTCTGTAACATCCTTCTTGGCACAGGCCGCAGGCATGGTCTCACCGAAGTAGGTTACGCCTTTGTCATCAACGCAGCGAAACAGTGTCGATTGGGCGTGCACTGACGCAATCATGCAGAGCAGCACCGGTAGCAAGATTCGAGAAACAGTCATTGTTGAATGCGCCAAAACACAGGCACGAAATTGATAAGTCACCGGGTTCTGTCTAAGCGCGATGGGAAATCTACGCACCGTACTGGGCCCGGTATGCCGCAATTCTCGCCAGTTTATCGTCTTCACCACCATTTGCCGTGTTTTTTTCCGTCAGCCAAGCAACGATATCGGTGAGGGTAGCGACTGCTATAACCGGGATGCCGTGCTGTTGGCTGACTTCCTGTGCGGCTGAGAGTTCCCCCAACCCCTTCTCCTGCCTGTCTAGCGAGATCACCACCGCAGCCGGAGTCGCGCCGGCGTGACGAATCATGGCGACCGATTCCCGTACCGAGGTTCCTGCGGAAATGACGTCATCAACGATCAACACCCGGCCCGCAAGTGGGGCACCGACAATCAACCCCCCCTCGCCATGGTCTTTGGCTTCCTTGCGGTTAAACGCGAACGGCACGTTGCGGCCCATATCGGCGAGCTTGATGGCCATGCCGGCGGCGAGTGTGATTCCCTTGTAGGCGGGCCCAAAGATCATATCGAATGGAACGTTTGAGGCCATAGCCGCTTTTGCGTAGAACTCCGCCAATTTGCCCATTGACGCACCGTCATTGAACAAACCCGAATTAAAGAAATACGGGGAGAGACGACCGGCCTTGGTTTTGAACTCGCCGAAACGCAGCGCATTCTGCGCGATGGCGAATTCAACAAATTCTGTGCGGAAGTCAGTAGCGGGCATATGGGGAGCGGAAAGTGGGCTGGTTGTGCAACAGCGGCTGCGAGGGAACGGGGCGGAGGCACTTGATGCCGCATAATTTCACCGTTTCCTCATTTTACCGGCGTCTTTCATGCGCGTCATTTCGGCAAACGTCAACGGTATCCGTTCGGCGACGTCCAAAGGCATCATCAAGTGGCTGAAAACACAAAAGCCGGATGTTGTGTGCCTGCAAGAAATCAAGGCGTTGGAAAGCGACGTCCCCGATGAAGTGCACGCGTGGAGAGGCATGCATGGCTTTTATCATCCGGCGGAGAAGAAGGGGTATGCCGGAGTTGCTATCCTGTCGAAACACGAACCAGACAAGGTCATCATCGGCACCGGCATCAAATGGATCGACGCTGAAGGACGCTACTTGGAAGTGCAGTTCGGCGACCTATCGGTGGTGTCACTCTACGTCCCGTCCGGATCTGCGTCCGAGGAAGCGCAAGCGAAGAAGTTCCGCTTCATGGATGCCTTTATGCCGTACCTGAAGAAGCTCAAGCAGTCCGGGCGCGAGATCATCATTGTTGGCGACTGGAACATCGCACACAAAGAAATCGACCTGAAAAACTGGCGCGGCAACAAGAAAAACTCCGGCTTTTTACCCGAAGAGCGCGAATGGCTGACCACGCTGTTCGACAAAGTCGGTTATGTCGACACCTTCCGCACATTGAACGACAAACCCGACCAATACACCTGGTGGTCCAACCGTGGCAACGCGCGTGAACACAATGTCGGTTGGCGCATCGACTATCACATCTGTACACCCGGCATTTCGGCGAAAGCCACCAAAACCAGCGTGTATACCAAGGCTTGGTTTTCCGACCACGCCCCTCTCACCATCGACTACGACTATCCACTTTGATTCGCATCTCCAACCTCACTCTCGCACGCGGCACCAAACGTCTTTTTGATAACGCCAACTTAACCCTTTTCCCCGGGCACAAAGTCGGGCTGGTGGGGGCCAACGGCATCGGTAAATCGACTCTGTTTGCGCTGATGCGCGGCGAAATGCACCAAGATTCGGGCGACCTGGAAATGCCACCATCGTGGGTGATCGCGCACGTCGCACAACACACGCCACAAAGTGCGTTATCCGCACTCGAATACACGCTCGATGGCGACCGCGAGTTGCGGATACTGGAAGCCGAACTCGCAAAAGCGGAGGCCAACGACTGGCACGCTCATTTGACTTCTGCGGAGCACGAAAAGCTGGCTGCGGAGTTGTCACATCTGCACACCCGCTTTGAAGAGATCGGCGGCTACGCAGCGCGGTCGCGCGCGGCTTCGCTGTTGTCTGGTCTTGGCTTTAACGAAGCGCAACAAGAGCAGGCAGTCAGCACCTTCTCCGGCGGCTGGCGCATGCGTTTGAACTTGGCGCAAGCGCTGATGTGTCGCTCGGATTTGTTATTGCTCGATGAGCCAACCAACCACCTCGATCTCGATGCAGTCATGTGGATTGAAGACTGGCTGGCGCAGTATCGTGGCACGTTGTTTTTGATTACCCACGATCGTGACTTTCTCGATGCGGTAGTCAACCAAGTGGTGCATGTTGAGAATCAAAAGCTCAATCAATACAGCGGCAACTATTCAACCTTCGAGCGCACCCGCGCGATGCAGCTCGCCAACCAGCAAGCGCAGCACATCAAACAGCAACGCCAGGTGCAGCATCTGAAAAGTTACATCGACCGCTTCAAAGCCAAGGCGACCAAAGCCAAACAAGCGCAAAGCCGCATCAAGACGCTGGAACGCATGGAAATCATTGCTGCCGCACACGTCGATTCGCCGTTTGAGTTTTCGTTTCGCAAGCCCGTAGCCGCACCCCGCCAACTGTTGCACCTGAAAGAAGCTGAACTCGGTTACGAATCTAAAACGGTGCTGCCGCACGTTGAGTGGCGATTGTTTTACGGCGACAAAATCGGCCTGCTGGGCCCCAACGGCGCGGGTAAATCCACCTTGGTGAAAACTCTGGCCGGAACGCTGGCGCAGAAAAAAGGTGGCCGTTACGAAGGGCAGGGCTTGAAGATCGGTTATTTTGCGCAGCACCAGATTGAGCAACTCCGAACCGATGAATCGGCGCTGATGCATTTCAAACGCCTCGACCCCACCACCCGCGAGCAAGAGTTCCGCAACTTTTTGGGTGGCTTCGACTTTCGCGGCAGCCGTGTTGAAGAGCCGGTCGGTCCGTTCTCCGGCGGCGAAAAAGCCCGCCTGGCGTTGGCGCTGATCGTCTGGCAAAAGCCAAATCTCCTACTGCTTGATGAGCCGACCAACCACCTCGATATCGACATGCGTGAAGCGCTCGCAGAAGCGCTACAAGAATTTGAAGGCACCCTGGTCGTGGTGGCGCATGATCGGCATTTGCTCAAAGCGACCGCCGATCAACTGTGGCTGGTCGCCGACGGCGAAGTCAAAGAATTCGCCGGAGATCTGGATGACTACAAACAATGGGCGAAACAGTACGCAACGGCCAAGGCCAAGGGCTTCAAGGACTATCGCGATGCCAAACCCAAGGAAGGACGGGCGGAACCAGCCAAAAGTGGTCCAAAACCCCCGCCAGTGCTAGAGGTTGCGGCTACGTCGCCCGCTGACCGTAAGGAGCAAAAGAAGACCGAGGCCGAAGCCCGCCAGCGGCTCGCGGCTGCCCGCAAACCATTGGAAAAGAAGCTCGCCGAGCTGGACTCCAAACTGAAAGCACTGACGGCTGAGAAGACCAACATCGAGACGTGGTTGAGCGATGAATCGGCGTATACCAATGAGAAAAAGCCGCAACTGCAAGAAATGTTGAAACGGCAGGGTGAAGTCGTCGGCGCGATCAGTGACGTGGAGTGGGAGTGGCTAGCAACGAGCGAGAAATTGGTGGGGATCGTATGAATTTTTACGGGTTTTTGCCGAAGTGTTAATTTAAACTTTAATCAAAGTTGAAATCTCAATTGGCGCGGGGTAAGTTGCGCCTGACGCAAATCGCGTTTTCGTACAGGTGTATGCCTCAAACAAACCCAAACAGGAGATTTTCATGAATTTGAAATCTGTTATGTGATGCGTATTCGCATTAGGTCTGAGCATTACAGGTGGCGCATTTGCCACTGATTTGTCCACATCCACGATGTGTATATTGATGACACGTAATTCGTCAGTTGTATTCATGGTCGCGGCACTGTGCATATGTATTCTAGGATGCACGCACACCTCGTCGGTGCGCGTTGGTGCGCCAGATTTTTTCAAGGTCGAAGCAGAAATTCCTCGAATGGAAGTCGTTGACGACGTCAAGCGGGCAACACTTGTAAAGGCATTCAACCGCTACATCGGGGATTTTCCACCCCAGGGTGCGCTGTCGGCCACGCATGATGCAGATTTGGATTTGTATTTGCGAATTGCACAAAGCATGGTGTTCTACACGAACATGACCTCTTACGCGATCCAACAGAAGTTGATCTTGGACGAGAATACGAGGCGACAACGTACCACTGCTGCGCAGAGACTTGAGTACTATGAAAGTTTGATTCGCGTTCGAGATTTCAAGAACGCTGTTGACTTTGCACCCCAGCTTCAACCTCCTGCCGAGGATGTGCTGCCGGAAATGGTTGATCCACTAGGGCGTGGCTTCACTGGACCGTCAGCTTGGCAACTTCACCCGCTGCTTGATATTGCTACCCGTGTTCCGGCCAATCTCAGTGCAGATTGGCAAATTGTTGTGGTCGCGCATCCGCGCTGCGGGTTCTCGCGGCGAATGATGCAACATATCAACGCTGACACTACGCTTTCTAGCGAAGTGAAGGGACGCATCCAGTTTGTCACCCCCCAGCACTCTCAATTCGACTTTGAAACACTGCGCGACTGGAATCATCGCTATCCGGATCAGGCACTTTCGGTTGTTCACATTGCGTCTGAGTGGCCTTTCGACGAGTTTTCGGCAACACCGATCACCTATTTCCTCCACAAAGGGATAGTGCAGAAAAAATTGGTGGGGTGGCGCAACGAAACCCATCGAGATCGGTTCGCCGATGCAATTTCGGAATTGAAAAGGCTGCCCGCCAAATAGCCGCACAAGCAGGCTTCAAGCCACGGCGTCGATGCCAATTGGGAAATGTCTGCGTGCTTGCTTGTCGTCAAGACAATAGCTTCGCGCTTGACCTATCGGCGGCAGGCCGAATTCATCCTTGATTTGGCGGTGTTTGTCGCAGCCGCGCCTGAGCAGAGGACGGAGCGCACAGAATTCCGCCATCGCCATTCTTTGCCAAAAAAGGAAATCGTATGACCTTGCCGCCCAAAGTCCAAGCCGCTGTCGACGTTCTCGCACAGTACGAAATTTCTGCCAACATGGTCGCGCCTTTCTGGTACCGTCTGTACTTGCGCTACCGCCCCGAAACACCACCGCCGCTGTGGGGGGCAAGCGAAGGCTACTGGCTGTTCCGCGCAATCAAAACAGCGCTGGGTCTGGGTGCTTTTCTGACCATAGGACTCGTAGTCGCGGCGAAACTTTCCGCCCCGCAGGAACAATTTCTCCCTTTAACACCAGCCGCACAATTTGCCATTTGGGCTTTTAGTGGTGCTTTCGGCTGGCTAGTTGCCAAAGAGCTAGCCGTCCGGAGTCGCGAAGAAGGTGAGCGTATCGGCCTCACAACTTGGGAAGAGTTCTCGGCAAGCTGGCGACCATCCCTTGCGGACGTGCGTTTACGGATCTCACCGGCGCACTTCTGGCTTCGCTCGGTAGTCAATCAAAAGGTCGTCCTCTTTGGTTGGGCGATTGGTTTCATCGGTTTCTTAGCGTTCAGCTTCGCGTTTCCGTTTAAGGCCGTCAGCTACGGTGAGGGTGCCGCACTCGTTTACCTGATGATTTGTGCGATTGGTGCGCTCTTGACAGCGAAGCGTATACCCATGCCAACTGTCGCAACTGTCTGGTACGTCAGCAATGGCCTGTTCATTGGCGTTCTAGTTGCTGCGTGCCTGTGGCAAACCATACCCTCGTCACTGATGAGCGTCCCCGTGAGCGATTTGACGCTGGCGTTTTCTGCCATTGCGTTCGTGATCCACACTCATGAGTGGCTCAGCTTTGAAGAACAGAAAAACGTCGCCCTTCGCGTGGAGCGCGCAGAGCAGCAAAATCAACTCGCAGAGATTCGCCTGCAAACACTAAAAGCACAAATCGAACCCCACTTTATTTTTAACAACATCGCCCATTTGAAGTCGTTGATTTCCACTGATCCGATGACCGCGCAGCGGATGGTGGATGAATTGTCGGATTTCTTGCGCGGGAGTTTGAGGTCGCTACGTGCCGACCAAACAACCGTGCGCGAGGAGTTTGAACTTGCGCGCGCCTATCTAGCGCTGGCAAAACTTCGTATGGGTAGTCGGCTTTCCACAAATCTGCAGTTATCTGATCGCGCCGCGTACGTCAGAATTCCACCACTGTTGCTGCAAACACTGTTGGAGAACGCGATTTTCCACGGGCTAGAGCCAAAAGCCGGTGACGTATCAATCAAGGTTACTGCGGAAATTATTGGAAACGGGGGCAAAGATAGGCTACAACTTCGCGTGATCGACGATGGAATTGGTTTTGGTGCGGGCCATTCGGGCGGCTCGGGTGTTGGTCTGGCCAACATACGAGATCGCCTTGCCTCAACCTACGGCGGGGCGGGGGAATTGGTGTTGACTGCCAATACCCCGAGCGGTGTAATTGCAGAGTTGAATCTGCCAGTAGTCGAATAAAATGACAACCGCAATCATCTGTGACGATGAACCCCGCCTTGCTCAAGCGCTGCGCGATTTGCTAAAAGCCGCTTGGCCCGAATTAAACGTGTTGGCGCTGGGGCAGAGCGGGGGCGAAGCACTGGGGCTCATCGCCGAACACGAGCCCGACATTGCGTTCCTCGATATCCGGATGCCGGGCTTGAGTGGCCTTGAAGTCGCGCGCCAAGTGGTCAGCAGCGACGCCGCGCCACGCATCGTTCTTGTCACTGCCTACGACCAACACGCTATCGAAGCGTTTGAAGCACGAGCGGTCGATTACCTGCTAAAGCCGGTAAAAGCCGAACGACTTGCCGAAACCGTCACCAGACTAAAGGTGTCGATGAACGCCGGCACGCCAACAACGGTAGATCAGAAACTGGTTGATGCATTGAGGCAGATTTCATCGACAGAGCGAAAGTTTCTGCGGTGGCTCAATTGCGGGCAGGGCAGCGAAATCGACGTCATCGCCACAGGCGAGGTTCTGTTTTTCCAATCGCGCGACAAATACACGGCGGTCATCACGGCCGATAAAGAGCGTTATGTTCGTACACCAATCCGGGATTTGCTCAACGAGCTTGACCCTGATGAGTTTTGGCAGGTGCATCGTTCATCGGTCATCCGCGTGGCGGCAATTGAGCGCGTGCTCAAGGACGACGTCGGCAGAATGCGCGTCAAGCTGCGCGGTACGAATGAACTCGTTCCGGTGTCGGCCGCTTTCACCGGGCGTTTTCGGCAAATGTAGCCACGGGTTCAATCGGTATTTGTGTTCGTTTGTGACCGGCTGCGGGTTTGTCGCCAAAATGCGGCGAAAATGTCGGTTGTCCGATTTATGCCGCTTTTTATCTCCGTGCCCCTATCCGCAAACGCGCCACCGCTTTTCGCATACCAATATCGTCGACTTGCGACGTTTGTAACCAGCCTATTATTGGCGTCGGTACTCGCCGCCTGCTCCTCCGCCCCTAAAACACCGTCAACGCCTAAACCGACACCGTCCAAACCGGGTGGCCAAGGTGGTTACTACCTTGACGACGGCCCCGGTGCCGACGCTGCGAAGAATAGCCCTGCCTACCTCGATGCGATCCCCGACGCCGTCCCGCTCGCGGAGAAATTCCACTCGGGCGCGAACAAGCCGTACACTGTGTTCGGTCGCAGTTATGCCCCGGTGGTAAACAACGAGCCGTTCCGCCAAACCGGCGTCGCGTCTTGGTATGGCCGCAAATTCCACGGCAACATGACCTCCATCGGCGAGATCTATGACATGTATGCGATGACGGCGGCCCATCCGACGCTGCCGCTGCCTTCTTATGTTCGAGTGACTAATCCGGCCAACGCCAAGTCTGTGGTGGTGCGAGTAAATGATCGCGGGCCGTTTCATTCAGATCGCATCATTGATTTATCCTATGCTGCGGCCCACCGTCTTGACATCGCGCGCAGAGGCAGCGGCCCGGTGACCATCGAGCGTGTTTTCGCCGGTGATCGCTCTGTTGTGGCGTCCGCTGCGCCGCCGCGCGTGGCACTGCCAACTACGCCGCCCGCCACCGTCATTGCGACTTCGCCGATTACCACCGATGGCACACAACTGTTCTTGCAACTGGGTGCCTTCAGTTCACAAGAAAACGCGAACATTTTCCGCGATCGTATGACGCGCGAGCTCGATTGGAACCGCGAGCCAATCGTTACTGTGTTTAAGGATAGCCTCTGGCGTGTGCGACTTGGCCCATACTCCTCCCGCATCGAAGCCGAAGCGATTCAGTCGCGCGTAAAACAGTCCCACGATTTTTCGCCCGTTATCTCTCAACCTTAAGAACCAAATGAAACTCCGCAATCTGCTCTGTGCCCTGTCAGTCGTCGTCGCCTTCACATCCTCCGCCGCCCTCGCGCAACTCCCCATCATTCAAGCTGACGTGCCGCCGCCCGTGGTCACGGCGCGCGCTTATGTGCTGTTCGACGCAAGTAGTGGCCAGATATTGGCCAGTCAGGCAATCAGTGATCGGTTCGAGCCCGCATCGTTGACAAAACTCATGAGCGCCTATTTAGTGTTCGACGCAATCAAGACGAAAAAACTTACGCTCAGTCAGAACGTTTCCGTTTCCGAGCGCGCATGGAAGGCTGAGGGCTCGCGTATGTTTATCGACCCGAAACAGTCGCCGACAGTCGAGATGTTGATTCGCGGCATGATTGTGCAAAGCGGCAACGACGCCTCGATCGCGCTTGCCGAGGCGGTTGCAGGTTCCGAGGACGTGTTTGCACAGATGATGAACAAAACGGCGCAAAAGTTAGGCATGAAAAACACCAGCTTTTTGAATGCCACCGGACTGCCAAACCCGCAACACTACTCCACTGCGGAAGACCTTTTGCTACTTGCAAACGCGATCATCCGCGACTTTCCAGTGGAATTTGCCTATTACAAAGAGCGGGAATTCACACATAACAAAATCACCCAGCCGAACCGCAATCGGCTGTTGTTCATCGACCCCACCGTCGATGGTCTTAAGACCGGCCATACCGAAGCGGCTGGCTACTGCCTGATTGCAACCGCGAAACGTCCGGGCACGGCGGGCGGCGAGCGGCGGCTGATTTCGGTCGTGCTCGGTACCAATTCCGACACGGCGCGCACACAAGAGAGCCAGAAGTTGCTCAACTATGGTTACCAGATGTTTGATTCACAACGCATGTACACCAAGGGCCAGGCGATTGCTGCACCGCAGATTTTTAAGGGCACACAAAACACGGTCAAACTCGGTTTTGATCGCGACATTTGGCTGACACTGCCGAAGGAGAAGTTCACAGGAATTACTGCCACACTCAGCACCACACAGCCGCTGCTCGCCCCTCTGCAGCCCGGTCAGAAAGCAGGGATAATGAAATTGGTTCGTGACGGCAAAACGCTTGCCGAAATCCCGGTGGTCGCTCTTGAAGATGTCAAAGTTGCGGGGTTCCTCGGTCGTGGTTGGGATGCGATTCGACTGATGTTCAAATAGCCGCTGGTTGTGAATCGCGAGCCGATCAACGCTCGTTGTATCGTAAAACTTCATGAAGGTGCCAAGATGACCCAAGCGCTCTGTCTGCCCACAGTGTTCCTGAATGGCGAATACATGCCACTGGAAAACGCCAAAATTTCGCCATTGGATCGCGGTTTCATTTTCGGTGACGGCGTATACGAAGTCATTCCCTACTATGATGGCCGCGGCCTCCGTGCCAGAGAACATTTGTTGCGCTTGCAGCGCTCGATGGATGAGCTATATCTCACCAATCCCTACGCGCTTGACAAATGGGAAGCGACCATCAATGAACTGATTGCGCGTAACGGCGGTGGCAATGTCGGTGTGTACATTCAAGTGACTCGCGGCGTGGCAAAGCGTGACTTTCCACCGCCCGAGGGCCTGACCCCGACAGTATTTATGATGGTGAATCCGCTGGCAACGCCCAAGCCCGAGATCTACGCGAACGGTATTTCAGTGGCATCCCTCGATGACAATCGCTGGCTGAAGTGTCACGTCAAATCCACCGCACTGTTGGGCGCAGTATTATTGAAACACGAATCCAGCCTACTCGGTGCCGACGAGGCCATCATGTTCCGTGATGGTTACCTCACCGAGTCTTCTGCCTCGAATATCGCCGCTGTCAAAAACGGGGTGATCTTGTGCCCGCCGATGGATAACCTCATTCTGGCCGGGATTACCTACGTATTGATGATGGAGCTGGCGCGTAAAGCAGGCATGCCGTTGGAAGTTCGCAGGGTATCGCGCAAAGAAGTGCGCGCGGCCGATGAGCTTTGGATACTCTCTTCAACGAAAGAAGTGCTGCCGATTGTTTCACTCGACGGTAAGCCAGTCGGCCATGGGGTTGCTGCTGGCAAACCTGGCCCCATGTTCAAGCGGATACATGAACTGTTTCAACAGTACAAGCGAGATCTGCCGCCCGCGGCACAAATAGCGAGCGCGGCTGAGTAAGCGTACGGCGATAGACGCAAGATGACACTACCCAAACACATTGGTGCCGATGACTCAGAAACTAAAGATACCTTGTTGGTATTTCCCACGGCGTTTCCAATCAAAGTGATGGGGCGGATGAAGTCGCGGGACGCTAACGCTGCAAATACCGACTTTGCGCAGACGATTGCCGCCATCGTGCTTAAGCATGCGCCGGACTTTGATATCGCGACTCTCGAAATGCGTCCGTCGAAAAACGGCAATTTCATTTCAGTGACGGCAACCATCAATGCCACCTCCAAACCCCAGTTGGACAACATCTACCGCGAGCTGACCGCGCATCCCGCCGTATTGATGGCGCTGTAATTGCCATCGCCAAACCGCTGACAGTCCCCGGCGCCTTAAGCACCTTGACCCCGCCGCCTTGACCCCGCCACCTTGACCCCGCCATTCATCAAACATCTCGGCGTCGTCGAGTACAACGCGACGTTTGACGCCATGCGCGCGCACAACCGCGCGGCAACAGACTCGACGCGGGATGAAATCTGGCTGCTGGAACATCCGCCGGTGTTTACCCAGGGGCTGGCCGGTAAGCCCGAACACATCCTCGATCCAGGTGACATTCCGGTTGTCAAAATCGACCGCGGCGGCCAAGTGACGTACCACGGGCCCGGGCAGCTCGTAGTGTATTTGCTGCTCAACATGCGCACACGCCGCTACGGCGTCAAAAGCCTTGTGAACCGGATCGAACAATCGGTGATCGATTTGCTCGCAGAATATGGCATTGCCGCCGAACGGCAAGCCAGCATGCCGGGGGTGTATGTGGAAACCGCCTCGGGAATCGCGAAGATCGCTGCCATCGGATTGCGGGTGGCCAATCATGCGACCTACCACGGCCTTTCACTGAACGTCGATATGGATCTTGCGCCGTTTTCGCGGATTAACCCCTGTGGTTATGAAGGCCTTGCCACCACGCAAATGAGTGATTGGGATGCACAAGATAAAATGGACGTTGTCGGCGAAAAATTGCTCAAGCACTTGAAAGCGAATCTGTATGGCTGAAGTTGAAAATAAAGCGGGTTTGGGTATCAAGGCGGGCGAAAAACAAAAGTCTGGCTTAAAGACCGCGCGCATTCCCATCAAGGTGGTGTCTGACGCGCCGCGACTAAAAAAGCCCGACTGGATTCGCGTGAAGGCGGGTTCATCGAGCAGCCGCTTCTACGAGATCAAAGAAATTCTGCGCGAAGCCAAACTGCACAGCGTGTGTGAGGAAGCCTCGTGCCCGAATATCGGTGAGTGTTTTGGCAAGGGCACCGCCACCTTCATGATCATGGGCGACCTGTGTACACGTCGCTGCCCGTTTTGTGACGTCGGCCATGGCCGTCCGCTGCCGTTGGATGAGGACGAACCGCGCCATCTGGCCGAGACTATCGCCAAACTCAAACTCAAGTATGTGGTGATCACCAGCGTTGATCGTGACGATCTGCGTGATGGCGGTGCCGGGCATTTTGTCGAATGTATCCGCCAAACCCGTGCACTCTCACCAACTACACAAATCGAAATTCTCACGCCGGATTTTCGCGGCCGGCTCGATCGTTCACTCGGCATCTTGCGCGAAGCGCCACCGGACGTAATGAACCACAATCTTGAAACGGTACCGCGCTTATATAAACAGGCTCGTCCCGGTTCGGACTACGCACACTCATTGAAGTTACTCAAAGACTTCAAGGCCGAACATCCGAAGGTGCCAACCAAGAGCGGACTCATGGTCGGTCTGGGCGAAACCAATGAAGAAATCCTGGAAGTCATGCGTGACTTACGTGCGCACGCCGTCGATATGCTCACCATTGGCCAATATCTGCAACCGTCCGGCCATCACTTGCCAGTGTTGCGCTACGTCACGCCGGATGACTTCAAGATGTTTGAAACGGAAGCCTACAAGATGGGCTTTGTGCATGCGGCGTGTGGCCCGATGGTGCGCAGTTCATATCACGCCGATCAGATGGCGCATGAGGCGGGGTTTTCTGCGATTGCTTAGCTCTCTTTTTTGCGCCTTTATTGGGATAAAGGCTTACATGGTCTTAGGATACAAGCGCAGCCGCCTAGCAAGCCCCTCGTAAATTCGCATAGCTGCCTGTCGTGTTTCTGGATTGATCTTTAGCAGATAGTCCTCGCCCTCCATGGCGGCTGCAAAGGCGTGATACAGCGGAGCGTACTTTGTCTGAATCTGTCGCGTCTCCATTGCCAGTAGAAATTCTGCGCCTTTTTTCTGCACGATCACATACCAAAGCAGGCGCTGCAAATCATCGACATAGTTGCTCCAAAGCGCCGCCTCGCCTCGCTCTAAAGCGGCAAATACGTGTTCGAACATTCTTGGCCATCTTGTGGCCTCTGGTTCGCCAAGGCAAGACAACCCCTGAAGCAAGTCGCGCCCCGATATTGAAATAGTCGATTGATTCGCTAAGGCGCGGCCAACATTGTCGCCGGCCATCGCCATGTCGCCAGCGTGCAGCCCGAGGGCGTAGGCATAGTTTGCATGCAGCATGTCTTTCGCTTCAGATGACAGGTCAAGCTTCAGCCCCTTTTCATACGTACACTGCGCTCTGACGGGGTCTCCCATAACTTCCAAGAATAAATTGCCTAAATGATTCGATGCCCGTGCAACCTGTTCAAGCAACGCAACGTCTGTCGCCTCGCCAAAGCGTTGGATCACTTCGTCGTAAACAACGATGGCAGCCTCCGATTTGCCGAGCGCGCCCAGTGTGACGCCCTTGCCCACCAACGCTCGTGCAACCTGTTCAAGCAACGTAATCTCCGTCGCTTCGCCAAAGCGTTGGATCACTTCGTCGTAAGCAAGGATCTCGTCTTCCGATTTGCCGAGCGCGCCTAGTGTGACGCCCTTGTTCACCAACGCTCGTGCAACTTCTTCAAGCAACGCAATGTCCGTCGCCTCGCCAAAGCGTCGGATCAGTTCGTCGTAAACAACGATGGCAGCTTCCGATTTGCCGAGCGCGCCTAGTGTGACGCCCTTGTTCACCAACGCTCGTGCAACTTCTTCAAGCAACGCAACTTCCGTCGCCTCGCCAAAGCGTCGGATCAGTTCGTCGTAAACAACGATGGCAGCTTCCGATTTGCCGAGCGCGCCCAGTGTGACGCCCTTGCCCACCAACGCTCGTGCAACCTGTTCAAGCAACGCAACGTCTGTCGCCTCGCCAAAGCGTTGGATCACTTCGTCGTAAACAACGATGGCAGCCTCCGATTTGCCGAGCGCGCCCAGTGTGACGCCCTTGCCCACCAACGCTCGTGCAACCTGTTCAAGCGACGCAACTTCCGTCGCCTCGCTAAAGCGACGGATCACTTCGTCGTAAACAACGATGGCAGCTTCCGATTTGCCGAGCGCGCCTAGTGTGACGCCCTTGCCCACCAACGCTCGTGCAACTTCTTCAAGCAACGCAACTTCCGTCGCCTCGCCAAAGCGTCGGATCAGTTCGTCGTAAACAACGATGGCAGCTTCCGATTTGCCGAGCGCGCCTAGTGTGACGCCCTTGTTCACCAACGCTCGTGCAACCGGTTCAAGCAACGTAATCTCCGTCGCTTCGCCAAAGCGTTGGATCACTTCGTCGTAAGCAAGGATCTCGTCTTCCGATTTGCCGAGCGCGCCCAGTGTGACGCCCTTGCCCACCAACGCTCGTGCAACCTGTTCAAGCAACGCAACGTCTGTCGCCTCGCCAAAGCGTTGGATCACTTCGTCGTAAACAACGATGGCAGCCTCCGATTTGCCGAGCGCGCCCAGTGTGACGCCCTTGCCCACCAACGCTCGTGCAACTCGTGCAAGCAACGCGACTTCCGTCGCCTCGCTAAAGCGACGGATCACCTCGTCGTAAACAACGATGGCAGCTTCCGATTTGCCGAGCGCGCCCAGTGTGGCGCCCTTGTTCATCAACGCTCGTGCAACTTCTTCAAGCAACGCAACGTCTGTCGCCTCGCTAAAACGACGGATCAGTTCGTCGTAAACAACGATGGCAGCTTCCGATTTGCCGAGCGCGCCCAGTGTGACGCCCTTGCCCACCAACGCTCGTGCAACCTGTTCAAGCAACGCAACGTCTGTCGCCTCGCCAAAGCGTTGGATCACTTCGTCGTAAACAACGATGGCAGCTTCCGATTGGCCGAGCGCGCCCAGTCGGAAGCCCTTGCTCACCATCGCTCGGGCGACTTGTTCAAGCAACGCGACTTCCGTCGCCTCGCCAAAGCGTCGGATCACTTCGTCGTAAACAACGATAGCATCTTCCGATTTGCCGAGTGCGCCCAGCTTGAGGCCCTTGTTTGCCAGCGCCCGCGCTAGCTCTACGCGCGACGCTAGCTCAGTCGCCCCATTCAGCCGCTGGATGCTGGCATCCAGCGCTCCGATTGAGTCAGTCTGGCCATCGGGTTGAGCTTGCGGACGGGTGTCCGGTTTTGTCTGGCGTAACGAGGCGATTACAGGTAGATATTCGTCTGTTTGCCCAAGCAACTCTGACCGATAGCTTGCATGATCCAGCAGGCGTTCACGTAATTGACTTCGGCCCATGCTGTCTGCTAACGCGAGCGCATAGCCGGGGTCAACACGACCATTTTGTAGGGCCGTGCGCGCAATTGTCTGCCGTTCACGCGGACTAAAGCAAGACTGCAAAAACACTGTCAGAAAGCGGACGCTTTGCAGCGTGCGCCGCGGGCCGTTGCGCATCAAATACCAAATATTGTAGAAGCGCTCGCTGACTTGAAAGCCGCTGCGGCCTTTTTTCTTTTTGCTTAACGGCACTGTCTCGACATACCCAGATTTTTCCAAACGTGATAGTTGGCTGCTGACGGCGGCCGTGTCCAATCCGGTTGCCTCCCCTAATTTTGCTGCGGTCATCGGGTCCCAATTCAAGGCAAGCGCATCGAACACGGCGCGGCTTTGAATTGGCAATTCTTCAGTGCGCGCCTGATACCAGCCTGTAAATGTATCGAGCATGGCCTTTAGCTGTGCGAGTACGTCTGAGCTGGCATGGGATTCGAGCACGCTGTAGAGAACACCCAGGGTGCGTGGATTGCCACCAGCCAGCGTATTGAGAGCGGTCACACGGCCCGGATTGTTGTCAATAAGATCGAGCACTGTTTTGCCTTGTTGTCCTCGATGTTCTGCACGTATGCGCAAGCAACGCATCACTTCATTGTCGCTCAACGGGTTCAGCGTCTGAATGCGGAAAAAATCGTAGAACGCGGATGTTTGGTCGTGGGTGGACTCGGGGTAACGAGATGCGGCGGCGATCAGCATTGGGCCGCCGCTCGTTTGCAAATCGTTTCGCAACGCCCATTGGTGGCTTGCTGGCAGACCAGCCAAGATTGTGTCCAGGTTGTCGATTAATAGTATTGGTCGTCGCCCAATTCGGGCGCAATATTGATTGAACGTCCGCTTGGCGGGCTCGCCATCCTGATCTTCGCTGCTGAGTGATTGGCGCGGCGCGTGCCTTCGCCAAGCGGTTTCAAGTTCTTCAATTTCCTTGTGTGGCGCATGTTCGTCTTCTCGGACCTCAGCCAGTGACTGTACACAGTTGCGCCAAAAAACGTCCAAGCTGATCACGTTGTGCTGCTCTTCGCGAAACGAGAGTGCGATTAAACGTGCGTTGATGTCTGCCTCAGTACGGACGGCGATCGCGACACGGCGCAGCAGGCTGGTTTTGCCGTAGCCGCGTGGGGCAATGATGAGGTGATGGGTCGCAGGTCTCGCCGGATCAAGCAGGCGCAGTTGTCTAAGAAAAAAATCGAACACGTCTTGCCGTGCGACAAATGTCGCCAGAAAATCGTTTTCATCCAGCAATTGTGGGTTGAAGTGGGTAATGTCCATGCTGATGTTCTAACCGACAGGAGGAAACCGCTGCCACCAACGGCGCAGCAAGACGTTGCGGAACGCCGCGCTCGGACTCGCAGCATCCCAGTTATCAACGCTGACAAATCCTTCAACATCGAGTCGCATGAGCAAATTTCGTAATGTATCTTTTGAGAACGCGGGCTGGTTGATCGCTGCCAAAAGGGCGTCCAGGCTAAGTCCCTGTGGGTGCTGTGCGAGCGCGGTCAGGACCGCCACGGCCACACGCTCCTGTTCTGCGTAGTGCTTGCGTAAGTGTTCTTCCCATACGGCGAACGTCGGTAATTCGGCAGGCTGCAATAACTTTTCCATCGCATTGATGACCAACTGGTCTGCTTGCGCGGCGCTATGGGCTGGCAAGCCGGTTAGTTTTTTTGCGAGCGCTTCGAGATAGAAGGCGGAACGCCAACCAACTTCTCTGACGATGCTTTTGGCTTCCTCGGTCGTAATCACGCTGCGATCAACCAAGCGACCGGTTTGTGCAAGGTCGATTACAAAATCACATGCGTGGTCTTCTTCAAGCGTTGATAGGGTATAGGTTTCAAATTTGGCCAGCACGCCCATGTAATTACCAGCTTTTGCAAGAGGCTCCATACCGATGGAGCCGGTGATCAGCCACCGCACATTGGGATAGTCCACGCGCATGCGACTCAGCTGGTTCATGAAGTTTCGCGCAGTTTCTACGCCCGTCGCTCCTTGGTCATGCAGCGCTTTGAGGAATATGGGCAGCTCGTCGATCAGCAAAGCCCAGCGGCCTTTTTTGTCGTCGTGCAAAGCCTTGATCAGGCGTTCGAAGTAGGTTTCGTGGTCCATTGAGATGAAGGCTTGATACCACGCACCTTGAGCGTCCGTGCGGGGATCAATGGCTTGGCCAAGCCTCTGAGACAGCCATGAGATCGTTTGCGTTTTACCTGAACGCTCGCTGCCAATCTTTGCGCACAGCTGGCGGAAGAATCCACGCGCATCTTTACATCCAGCCACTTCTATTTTCACCGCGTGCCAGCCGCGCATTGGCCCGGCGTCGACGAGACGGTCAAGTAGAAAGGTCTTTCCCAAGCGGCGTGGACCCGGCATCGAAATATCTACGCCAGCATCAAACAACTTGTAGATTGTGGCGACTTCGTCGTTTCTGCCGTAGCTCTTGGTGGTGTAGTCCATTTGACTCATCCCCGATGTCATTCAAGAGCACAAATTATAAAACAACTTTGTTTTGAAACGCAATTGTTTTGAAACAAACTTGTTTTGATCATATGGGGTTTACACATAAATCCATACAAAACATATGGTTAGCGATGGATAACGTGTGCCTGCGCTGCGACGTACTAGGCGTCGGCGAGGGCGGGGTCGAACAGCGAACTCGAAACGGTGTTTCGATATGTCACGCCGGATGACTTCAAGATGTTTGAAACGGAAGCCTACAAGATGGGCTTTGTGCATGCGGCGTGTGGCCCGATGGTGCGCAGTTCATATCACGCCGATCAGATGGCGCATGAGGCGGGGTTTTAGCGGTTCTCGCATATTTAATGCACATAAAAAAGCCCGGCATCACCGGGCTTTTTATTGGTGTTGGTACTGCTTAGCGCTTTACGTTGACGTCTGGAAAAACAGCGGTCACGCCTTTAATTCCTTGTATCGCTTTGGCCACCCGAGCCAACTCCTGCCCGGTTGCGACATCGCCCTTCAGCGTAACTTCTCCTTTTGCAACAGTCACGGTGAGACCGCGAACGCCCATGCTAGCGAGCTGCGCGCGGACGGCTTCCGCCAGTTCAACGTCGGGGTTTACAACAACCGGCGCGGCGATTCGGGTATCCGGAACCATCGGGTTGGGAGTCACTTTAATGTCTGCACAAGCAGACAACATGGTTGCTGCGATGACCGCAGCGGCAATTGAGGTTTTCTGCATTTCGTCGTGTCCTGTTAATCAGCCGAAGGGAGGGGAGTCAGCCGAGTACGGCTGCATCTGCTTACACAGTATGTGACGACGATGTTGCAGTAATTTGACAGCGACACTTCGCGATGCGTCTTGGCTTGCAAAAAACGCTGCGCCCATTTCATTGGGCAACTTGGCGGTTTCAAATAATTAGTGCAACACAATATTGTGAAGTCTACAAAGGAGTGTTGCGATGGAAAGCAAGTCGGGTTGTTACAAGACGATGAACCTATCGGTTCGAGAAGAGATCAGTCGGGGG
>Ga0315907_10001736_pt1 | contig 29062 bp, 21 predicted proteins | sample LakEriMetagenome_3_FD_203525 | JGI IMG/M metagenome (GOLD analysis project Ga0315907, IMG submission 203525) | Freshwater fungal communities from buoy surface, Lake Erie, Ohio, United States - Buoy 12 MA123 | ecosystem: Environmental > Aquatic > Freshwater > Lake > Lake biofilm | place: USA...
AGCTTACAATGTAAAGACCAAGGAAAAGAATGTACCCATGCAGGATGCTGTTGTCAGCAGAACTGCCAAAGGCGGATACATCGCCAAAGGTCATGATGGCAAAGGCAACAAGTTGACCGCACTTTTGAGTGAAGCCAATGCTTTGGCTGCTATCAAGTCCGGCGCTGCCAAACAAGGTTGGTAACCAACACTTGCCCATAAATAAAAAAAGACAGGTAACCCCTGTCTTTTTTTATTTCACTTTGTATTGATGCTTGAGCAACCAGGCCTTTGCTTTTTCCCGGTGATCCCCCTGCAGAATAATCTCACCATCTTTCGTAGATCCCCCAGTTCCACAACTATTCTTGAGCTTCTTGCCCAATTCTTCCCGGTCCTCATCCTTGCCCACAAAACCCATGATCAGGGTAACAGTCTTTCCTGCCCGGTGTTTTGTTTCCAGTGTTACCCGCAAGAGTTGTTCCTCCGGTGGAAGCGTTTGAACCTGCTCTCCTTCTTCTTTCAATTGAAAATGGGGATCGGTGCTGTATACGAATCCGTAATTATTGCCTTTTTGCTTGCTCATCGGTTTTGGATTTTGAAAGAGGTTGCATCTTTTGCAAAATGAAGATAGATTGAAATGAAGTAAATTTGGGTATGGAAAACAAAAAAAGCATATTGGTTATCATGGATGGATGGGGATTGGGTGCAAAGGCCGACAGTGATGCCATTCAACATGCCCATGTTCCTTTTGTGAGCTCATTGTATCAGCAATACCCCAACAGCACACTCACTACCTGTGGTGAGCTGGTAGGATTGCCAGAGGGACAAATGGGAAACAGTGAAGTGGGACATTTGAATTTAGGCGCTGGAAGGATCGTTTACCAGGAGTTGCAGCGGATCAATGTAGCGATCAGAACCGGAGAATTTGTCCAGAACGAAACTTTACTTGCTGCTATCCAATACGCGAAAAACAATGGAAAAAAACTACACCTGCTGGGTCTTGTCAGCGATGGTGGCGTTCACTCCCATATCAACCATATCAAGGCCATTACCAATACCTGTAAGGCACAGGGCTTGCAAGAGGTTTTCATCCATGCCTTTACAGACGGCAGGGATACCGATCCCAAAAGCGGATTGGGATTCATCCGGGAACTGGAAGAACATCTTACTGTCAGTACAGGAAAGATTGCATCTGTCACTGGGCGGTACTATGCCATGGACCGCGACAAAAGATGGGAAAGGGTAAAACTAGCCTATGACGCACTCGTTCATGGCACCGGATCTCATTCAATGTCTGCCGCAAACGCCATTGAAACTGCCTACGCAGCGAATGTAACCGATGAGTTCATCAAGCCCGTCATCATCACCCATGACAATGGAACGCCACTTACCACCATCCAGGATGGCGATGCAGTCATTTGTTTCAATTTCAGAACCGACAGGTGCCGGGAGATAACGGAAGTATTGACACAACAAGCCATTGCAGAACAAGGCATGACTCCGCTGTCCTTGCATTATACGACCATGACGGAATACGACAATACCTTCAAAAATGTACATGTCATCTTCCGCAATGACAACCTGACCAATACCTTGGGAGAGGTACTGGCCAGGCATGGAAAAAAACAGATCAGAATTGCAGAAACAGAAAAATATCCGCACGTAACCTTCTTCTTCAGTGGCGGCAGGGAAACTCCTTTTGAGGGAGAAAGCAGGATCATGGCTGCTTCACCCAAGGTGGCCACCTATGACCTTCAGCCAGAGATGAGTGCTTTTGAACTCACCGACAAAATTGTGCCCGAGATACAAAACAAGTCAGCAGATTTTATCTGCCTGAACTATGCCAATGCAGACATGGTAGGACATACGGGCATATGGGAAGCTGCCATCAAAGCAGCTGAAACGGTTGATACCTGTGTAAAACGGGTGGTGGAAGCCGCATTGGAAAATAGCTATACCGTTTTCCTCACGGCGGATCATGGCAATGCCGATTACATGAAAAACGATGACGGATCACCCAACACAGCCCATACCCTCAATCCTGTTCCTTTCTTTATCATCGACAAGGAATGGAAGGGGAAAGTCAGGCCCGGAAAACTGGGAGATATCGCTCCAACCATTCTTCATTTTATGGGACTATCCATACCACCTGAAATGACAGGGGAAGTATTGGCATCATGATGAAATCAAAAAAATCTATTCGTTTTTTTTGGGGGCTCTGTTGTTTTCTGTTCTGCTTGAAAAATGATAGCATTGCTCAAGAAAATACAGACAGTATTAGGAAAGAATTGGAGACCATTGTTATCTCCGGAAGCAAATTTGCTGAAAAGAAAAAAAACATCATACAGAAAATTGATATCATCAGTTCAAAGGATATCAAAAAAGCGAATGCGCAGAACATGGGAGACCTGCTCATGTCCACAGGAAATGTATTTGTTCAAAAAAGCCAGCAGGGTGGAAGCAGCCCGGTTATCCGTGGCTTTGAAGCGAGTCGCGTTTTACTGGTAGTGGATGGTGTTCGCATGAACAATGCCATCTACCGTTCCGGGCATTTGCAAAATATCATCACCGTTGATCAAAACATCCTGGAAAGAGTGGAAGTGCTCCAAGGCCCCTCTTCAACCTTGTATGGAAGTGATGCCTTGGGTGGTGCGGTTCACATGATGACAAGAGATCCAAAACTATCGGTTGATGGGAAAAAGATCAACCTTGCGTCCAATGTGTTGACAAGATATTCTTCTGTCAACAATGAAAAAACAATCCATGCAGATTTCAATGTGGGAGGAAAGAAATGGGGTTCGCTGACCAGCTTCAGTTTCAGTGATTTCGGTGACATGAGAATGGGCAAAAAAGACAGGAAGGGTTTTGAAGGTTTTGGTACGAGGCCTTACTATATCCAACCTTTCGACGGGATCAATGGGGATACCATTCTAAAAAACAATAACGACAGATTACAACGTTTTTCGGGTTATTCACAAACCGATTTTTTGCAGAAAATATTGTTCAAGCAAAATGAAAACACCAGCCATGTTTTGAATTTTCAGTTGTCAACTTCTTCTGATGTGCCCCGTTATGACCGCTTACAGGATGTCAGGAATGGATCGCTTCGTTTTGCTTCCTGGTATTATGGTCCACAGGAAAGAAGAATGCTTTCCTACCATTTCAACCATCATGCTATCAGTGGATTTTTTCAGGAGTACAATGCTGTAGCCAGTTTTCAAGACATTGAAGAGAGCCGGATTACCAGAGAATTCAAACGATATGACCGATTAGACAAAAGATTGGAAAACATTAAGGTTGGCGGATTGACGTTGGATGCCAGAAGAAAAACAAAGAAGGACGAAATCGTCACAGGGATTGATATTCAGATGAATGATCTTCATTCTATCGGAATCCGCACCAATTTGCTGACCAATCAAGTCAGCGCATTGGATTCCCGTTATCCCAATGGGAAAAACAACATGAACCTTGCCGCATTGTATGTGCAACACCTTCGCAAAATAAAGGAAGGGAAATGGGTACTGAATGAAGGTTTGCGTTTTCAATACAGCAGCCTGTATTCCAATATCACCGACAATTCATTTTTTCAATTACCTGTGACGGAGGTGCGGCAGAAAAACAGTGCCTTCACCGGGAATATCGGACTGATATACAATACAAGTAAGGATTCCAGGATCCGCATGGGTTATGCCTCCGGATTTCGCTCACCCAATATTGACGACCTCAGTAAAATCTTTGAGTCCAGTACGGCAGCCAAACAAGTTGTTGTTCCCAATCCGGATCTGAAACCAGAATATACCCATAACCTTGATTTTGGCTGGAATCAAAGTTTGGGATCTTCTTTATCCATGGAGCTGTCCTTTTACCATACCCGCTTCAGCAATGCCATCGTCAAGGCACCTTTTCAACTGAACGGACAGGATTCAATTGTGTATTACAATGTCAAATCTCAGGTTTTGGCAAGCCAGAATGTCAACAAAGCGAATGTGCTGGGTGGCAGCATCGAAATGAATGGCAGATGGGGCAAGTACTGGAAGGCCAGTGGAAGTTACAGTATAGTGAAAGGAAATTTTGAAGTCGATAAAAACACCACCACTACTCTTTATCAACGACAATTGAATGGCAGCTATGCATTGGTCAAAACCAATACAGGCCGGAAACCCCTTGATCATATTCCACCTTCTTTTGGGAAAATAAGCATTGGATACGATAACCAAAAATGGTACGCGGAATTATTCTTCATGTACAATGGCTGGAAAAGATTGGACGCATACAACCCTGATGGGGAAGACAATGCCCAATATGCGACCTCCCAGGGAACATCGGCTTGGCAAACATGGAACATGAGAGCGGGTTACTCCGTTGGAAAATCCCTGCAACTGCAGGTAGCCTGTGAAAATATGCTGGACCTGAACTACCGGTATTTTGCATCCGGCTTTTCTGCGGGAGGCAGAAACCTGATGCTCAGTCTGCGTGGGAGCTTCTAAATCAGAGAAATACAGCGTTAACAAAAGGCACCCCAGAGGCAGCATTTGAAGTCGAAAAAATGTCTTATTTTCAAGAACAATTTTGTTCTCATGACAGAAGAGATGCTTCTTCAGGGATGCCTTGCTCATGATGCCACGGCGCAACAGGAACTTTACCATCGGTTCAGTCCCAAAATGCTTTCCGTATGTTATCGTTATGCAAAGGCAAGGGAGGATGCAGAGGATATGCTTCAGGAGGGCTTCATCAAGGTTTTCAGTCAGATCGACAAGTATGAAAATCGGGGCTCTTTGGAAGGCTGGATTCTTCGGATCATCGTTCACACCTGCATCAATCATCTTAAGAAGAATAAAAAATTCAATGATCATGTTGACCTGGCATTTGCGGGCAATATTGTCATCAGAGAAGACAATATACCTGCCATCATACAGGCCAAGCAAATCGTTGAATGCATAAGATCTTTGCCCATCGGATACAGGACAGTACTGAACCTTTATGCCATTGAAGGCTATTCTCACAAAGAAATAGCTGCTCTTTTGGACATTGAGGAAAGCACCAGTCGTTCGCAATACACGAGGGCAAAAAGCATGTTGGAGGAGATTCTGATCAAAAAGAATATTCTCACACCTGCAAAACCAAAGAGAAGCTGGCTCAGACCTGTGAGCCTTGGATAGTGTGAACAGGAAAAATAAGATGGGGTAATGAAACGCTACACAACGGATGAATTAGAGGAGCTGCTGAAGGAAAGATCTGATCAATATCTTTTGTATCCTTCAGACCGTGTTTGGAGCAATATCAAAAAAGAGTTGCACCCAAACAGGAATTGGGTGTATGCCTCTCTGTTTCTATTGATTTTCGTGGGTATTACTACAGGGGTGATGATGATCCACCAGAAAAAATCTTCATTGGTAAGTGCACAACCTTACACTGCCTATCAATTCATGGAAGAGAGACCTTCAGAAAAAATGATCTCTCCCACGGCTTCAACTAGCTCCATTCAATGGTCAAACAGAAAAAATGTTTTGGTCTATCAACCAGCCAAGCGACCTATAGATATTCAACCGGTCAGCAACGAGGTCCAAACGGATGAGGAATACAAAAAAGAACTCATTGTTCCCTTCCACAACAATATCAATGCCATACCCATTACGCTGGAAAACACCATAGCAATATCTGATCTTACCAAAACTGAAAAGAAAAACAGCTTGGGGCTGGCCATCGGCAACATCATTGAGCAAGCACGAAAGATTGGGAAAAATGCAAAATGGCAGATCTACGCAACCCCTAGCTTGGGTTACAGAAGATTGTCCGGTGAAGCATCGTCTCTCACTTACCAATACAGCAGTTATTCACTCAATACCAATGCACTGACTGCCAGGGATGTGAATGATGCGGTGTCACACAGACCTGGCATGGGCTTCGAAGTGGGTGCTGCGATGTATTATCCCTTGGGGAAACGCCTACAATTAAAAGCGGGTCTTCAGGCCAATTACAATCATTACCAAATCGATGCATTTGAATCTGCTCCTGAAATTGCCAATTACGGCGTGAACAACCTTTCCTTTGGCCGAATTCCGATCAGTGCACTGTCCAGTTATACTTCAGAAAATGGTTATTCCAATGCAACCCTAAGAAACGAACATTATATGCTTTCTATTCCTTTGGGTATAGACTACAGGGTTGCGGGAAATGATAAATTGAATTTTTCAGTAGCGACTACAGTACAACCCACCTTTGTATTTGCCAATTATTCCTATCTCATCTCTACCAACCTCCGCAATTATGCCAAGGAGCCTACATTGAATAGGCACTGGAACATCAATTCAGCATTGGAAGCCAATTTGAATATCGACAAGGGTGGATACAAATGGAGTATTGGACCACAATTCAGGTACCAACTCCTATCAAGCTTCAAGAACAAATACCCCATTACAGAAAACTTAACAGATTTCGGAATCAAAGTTGGGGTTATCAAAACAATAAAATAGGCCGATCTAACCTACCGGCTTAATTTTGCAGGATGAATCGCATTTTGTTTTCATGGCTATTCTTTGTTACCAGCTTTATTTCATGCAAAGAGGATAGCAACACTAAAAACTATTATCCTGTTCAGGCCTGGGTAGCAGCAGAATTAAAAAACATCGATTCACTGAATCTTGCCATCACCCATATTTCCGGCGATCAACATGACAGTGCAGATATTTCAGGAACGGATTTTAAGCAAATAGCACTGGGATTGTTTTCAGTTGATTTTACCGATGAAAACACAAGAGATGCATTTGTGGAAGAAGTATTGGACGAGGGTGACAACACCAATATATCGATCACCTATCTGGCAAATGAAAAATCGAAAGAGCCTTTGAAAAAAATACAGGTAAACATAAAGCCTGGGCAATCATCTCCCAAAAGCATTTATGCTGAAAGAACAGACATCACTGATAAAACAATCATCAGCAGGAAAATTATTTGGGAGAGCGGCCATTCCCTCACAGTTGCATCGGCCTATTACCAGAACAAACAACTCATTAGAGAGGCAAAAGAAAAATTTGAGTGGTAACCCATATGGATCAGGCAGCCTTCATATCATTACAAAAAACTTTGCCCCATTCACCGGGTATCTATAAATATTTTGATCAGGAAAACAACTTGATCTATATAGGCAAGGCAAAAAATATCAGAAAAAGGGTTAGCTCTTATTTTAATAAAAATAAACACAGCTACAAAACGCATGAATTGGTCCGACAAATCCATCGGATTGAATTCACCATCGTGCATTCTGAACATGATGCCTTGTTATTGGAAAATGCTTTGATCAAGGAATTCAGGCCAAAATACAATATTGACCTGAAAGATGACAAGACCTATCCTTATATTGTCATCAAGAATGAAGCATTCCCCAGGGTATTCCTAACCCGCAGGCGCCTCCATGATGGATCAACCTATCTAGGCCCCTTTACATCCTCTACCAAAGTGAGGGATTTGCTTTCTTTCATCAAACTGCATATACCACTGCGAACTTGCAGCCTCAATCTTTCAGCCACCAGCATACAGAAGAAAAAATACAAAGTTTGCTTAGAGTATCATCTTGGTAATTGCAAAGCCCCCTGTGTATCACTTCAAACAGAGAATGATTACCAGGCAGGACTGGAGGAAATCAAACACATCTTGAAAGGAAACCTTTCAGGTATCATTGCCCGATACAAGGCCATACAACAGGAACATATCAGCAACATGGCCTTTGAAAAGGCTGATATGATTCAGCAAAAATTAAACGGTCTCAAAGGATATCAGGCCAGTTCTGTTGTGGTAAACCCCAAGTGGGGAGACCTTGATGTATTTGCCACGGCCCAGCATGAAGACCAAGTGGTGATCAGCCATCTCACTGTCAGGAATGGAACGATTTCAAACTCAGGAACTCTTCCCTTTCAGGTGCGCATGGATGAATCCGAAGAAGAGATCCTTTCACAGTCGATACTCTATTTCCAGAAACTCTTCAGCAGTGAAGCCAAGGAATTGATCGTACCCTATCCGCTGGAATTTGGATTTGCCAATTTTACAATTACAGTACCCAAGGTTGGCGAAAAAAAGAAACTATTGGATATTGCCAAAACCAATGCTGACCATTTCATACAGGAACTGAAAAGGAAAAAAATGCTACATTTGAATGAGGGCAGGTCAACATCCAATGCGCTTTTGTCAAAACTCCAGGTAGCCCTTTCTTTACAGGAATTGCCCTATCATATTGAATGTTTTGATAATTCCAATTTTCAAGGTGGGTATCCGGTATCTGCAATGGTCTGCTTCAAAGAAGGAATTCCCAGTAAAAAAGATTACCGGCATTTTAATGTGAAAACAGTTGATGGCATCAATGATTTTGCAACCATGAAAGAGGCTGTGAGCAGACAATACAGCAGGTTGATCAAAGAAGGAGCCTCACTTCCCCAGCTTGTCATCATTGATGGCGGCAAAGGACAACTATCGGCAGCGCTGGAAGCGATCAGGGAACTTGGATTAGAAGGTAAAATGACATTAATCGGTCTAGCCAAAAATATAGAGGAATTGTTTTTTGCAGGTGACAAGGACTCCCTCCAACTACCCTTCAACAGTGAAGAACTTTTGTTCATCAGAAGAATAAGAGATGAGGTTCACCGATTTGGGATCGGTTTTCATAGAAACAAAAGAAGCAAGGGCACATTTAGCAATTCACTAGAAAAGATTGAGGGCATCGGAGAAAAAACAGCTCAGCTGCTGCTGACCCACTTCAGGTCCGTAGCAAACATAAAAAAGGCTGATGTAGCAGAGCTTGCGAAACTGATCGGTCCCGCCAAAGCAAATTTGATCATCGCACATTTCCACCAATAAAAAAGCCGGAACTTGTCCGGCTTCTCTGTAAAAATATTTCTTGTTTAGTAAGACCAAAGATTTTGTTCGAAATTGTGGATCTTATTTTTAATGTTATCCCCTTCTAATAATACGAGGATACTGTCACCGAAAATTTCCTTCAGGTATTTGTCATATGGATTGTCAATGCTGGACTTGATGATATAGCTGGAGAAGTAACGGCTCTCAAAAATCTCTTCCCATGTCATCTTTGCACCCAGGTTTCTGGCAACATACACATCATGCAGCGCAAGATCAGGACGAAGATCTTCATACCAAATCCAGAAAAGAGCACCTTCACCTTTGATCTCACCATTCTCATCTTTGAATTGTTTGATAGGAGCGATGCCTTTGATTCTCACAACCATTCTGGAGGCTTCCTTGTCAAAGATCCACTCTTCTTTGATCCTGAACTTAAGAATATCATCCGGGTTGAAGATCTTTTTGTTTGCTACGCTCTTTCTCAGTCCCAATGTTCCGCTGGGATCATTCACAAGGTCTGGAACAGATACCGAATCTGGACCTGCCGGGAGGATTGCCTTACCAACTTGTTCCCTGGTCATAGGGGTGGTAAAACGGTCATCAATTGGATCAAAAGCAGTAATGGGGTTTTTAGCACGGGATACTGCATTCAAAATAATGTTGATGAACCTTTGATTTCCTTCATCGGTTTCGGTGCTGTATCTAAATGTTAGATTCATTTTCTCCCTGATGTCAATCTCACGCCATACCAATTCTCTGTACCATTTATGATCGGAGCTGATGTAATCATATGCCAAAGGTTTTCTCTCTTTGTTGAGAGAGATTTCAGCGGGATCATCCGGACGCAAAGAAGGCTTTATGGAGTCAAATGCAAAAGGGTCTGCAGGAGGAGGCGGTGGAGGTGCTGGCTTAACGGTATCCTTCGCCGGCTGAATACTTGCATCCAATACTTGCGTATCAGTTGTCGTTTTGGCTTTTGGCTTTGTGGCAACTGTCTTCTTTGGCGTTGGATTCTTTTTTGCCTGTGCTTGACTAGACGCAGCGGTAAAGGACAAGCCTACCAGGAAAAGCGAAGAAATGAAAAATGATTTCATGATGACCATTTTATGAATGGGTTATCTCAAATTATAAACAAGGCTGGTGGGAAGTTTACGGTCAATTCCGTCCGGACCTCTTACAACAATGTCTTCAATATAAACACGGGAGCCGGGCTTCAAACTGCTGATGATGGATTGTGCTTCATTCCATACGTTACCCGAATTGGCTTTGTTGAGGAAGTTTGGATTACCAGGAATATTAGCACCCACCGTAAAGCTTTTAACAACGTAAGGTGCATCAAATTCAACATTTTCCAGCATGGCCCTCACACCAGGTGAAGTCATAAAAGTTCCTGTTGATACTGTTTTGGTTGCTACCCCAGCAACAGAGGGTGTTGGATCTGGCAGCAATTTAACACGGTAAGGGACCTTGCCTACAACCTTGCCATCAACCTTTACGGTGATATTTTGCATACCCAATGCATTTTTGGATGGGATGGTGATGTACTGGCTTCCCGCCTTCTTTTGTATTTGACCTCCGCTGAATTCAGCAGATACTTTTTCGGCACCTGCGCCTGCAGTTATGGTCAATGGATTTTCTACCCCCACATACAACACATTCATTTTGTCAGCGGATACAGCCACACCCGAAGGTGCACCCACTACATAGTCAATCTTTTTGGAGATGGTTTTGTTTTCACCGGTATTCGGATCCACAAAACTTACACTGACATTCATGCTTCTGCTACCCGTTGATCCTACATTGAATTTTGATTCTGCTACACCATTGGCGTTTACTGCAATGCTTCTTCCGTCAATGGTTACTACTGGTTTCACATTGGAGTTAAATGCTCCAAGACCTGCTACAACTGTCATTTCTTCTCCCGGCATCAGATAAGTTGAACTGGTTCCAACCATGGGTTCGAATTTGTCCATGATCAATTTCACAGCGCCCACCTGGTTGATGCAAAATGTTGCCGCAAGATTCTCTGAATTCTTCACATCATTTTGGAACTTGCTCAGGATGGTAAGAGCCGCAATGGTGGGCGTCATGTGGAAATAGCTGTTGACCCAATCCTTCGTCTTGTCTCCTGTAGAGACATTACCGGCTGCTGACTTTGGAATTTCAAGGTTGAGCGGTAGCTTGTTTCCAATCTGCGCACTCAAATCTTTGTCAATAGCGAGTAGCTTTGTTTTGAACTCTTCCAGTTTGCTATAAAGAATCTTTCCATTCCCTTTGGTATCAAAATACCGGGTGGCTGCATCGATGTTGTCTTCTTTGAAGGCGCCAGTAGCGGGATCCAAATCTGATTCTACCTTGAGGGCCTGCTTATAATCTTCCAACTCTTTGAACAATTGAGATGCGAGTTGCTTGACTTGATCAGCCTTGGGCTTCCATATACCGGCTTTCTCTGATGTTTTGGGATCCTTCAGCAGCTCTTCAAAATTGGTGTAGATGGCAGTTGTTGAATTGTTCAAGACATTATTGGATTCCTTTAGGCTGTTGTCCACCACCTTGAATGCATTCAGGATCTCGGCCGATACATTCAGGGCAAGCAGCGCTGTCAACACCAAATACATGATATTGATCATCTTCTGCCGCGGTTCTTTGGGTAGTGCCATATATAATTAGTTAATTAAAGAATTAAGGAAACAGGATTGCTTCAAATCAGGCACGTCCTTGCATGGCTGCCAACATGTTGCCGTAAACACTGTTTAGGCTACCCAGGTTCTTGGCAAGCAGTGCAATCTGCTCTTGTGTTTTCTTGGCATCATCAACACTTCCCTGCATCGCCTGGCTGGCTTTCACCAGGTTATCATAGAATGCATTCATGGCTTTGATGTGGTTACCGGAATCCTGCAATTCCAATTCATACATTTTATTCAGCGCACCGAGGTTCTTGGTCAATCCCTGAACCTGCTCATGGAAGGCCCTTGAACCTTCTGCTGCCTGGTTGAATTGTGAAACTGAACCTGCAGCGGTTGTATAGGCATCTTTCATGCTAACCAATGCGGAAGTAGCTTCTTTTGTTTTGCCAGCAAAATCACTGGTAACAGCAGCTACATCCGTCATAGCAGCCATACCTTGTACGGTAGCATTGAACTTGGAGAAGTTGCCATTCAGTTTTGAAAGCTGGTCTGTATCCAAATACTTCTCTATGGTTTCCTTCAGCAAATCTGCACCGGGTGTTGCAGCTGCAGTGCCAGCAGCTGTTGCAGCAGGAACTTCAGACTTTTTGATTTCAAGGTAGGCATACAAAAGAAAAATGGCTGCCTCTGTCAAGAGACCTATTGTAAGCATAATGTCTGCAAACGATTTGTGCAGGATCTTGGCCCAGGCACCAAAAATCACGACTGCGGCACCAACACTCACAATAATATTTACATATTTTTCAAGTTTGCTGGTTCCTGTGTTTGAAGAGGATGACATAGTGTATTGTTTTGGATTTGAATATGATGATTGATTAACGCTTTTGCATAGGAGGCAGATCCACTACACAGCGGAAACCTATATAAGATCTTGTGGAATCCTGGTAGTCAAAGCTACGGGTGCTGTTCTGCAAGAAGAAACCAACGTCTTTCCAGCTTCCCCCCCTTGTCACCTTTCTCTTCATTCGCTTGGTATCTTCATCCTTCGCATTGTATCGAATATCGGGGTTCATGTCATGCTGAAAATTGTAGGCACCCTCGTAGTAAAGAGAGGATGTCCACTCGGCAACATTACCTGCCATGTTGTACAGACCAAAATCATTGGGCCAATAAGCATCGGCCCTTACTGTATACATTCCACCGTCTTCAGGATAGTTTCCACGGCCTGGTTTAAAATTGGCCAGCAGACATCCTTTTTTATTTCTCAAATAGGGACTTCCCCAGGGGAAAGATACCTGAGATCTGCCGCCGCGGGCAGCGTATTCCCATTCAGCTTCTGTAGGAAGCCTGAAGTCTGATTCAGTGATTCTTTTTTTGGATTCAAGGAACCCGTTCAAAAAGTTGGTCCTCCATTCACAAAACGCAGTAGCCATTTTCCAGTTCACCCCTACCACAGGATAATTGCCATAGGCAGGATGAGAGAAATATTTCTTGGCCATGGGCTCATTGTACGCGTAAGAAAAGTCCCTGATCCAAACCAATGTATCAGGATAAATCATGATAGACTCTCTGTTGATGAATGCCGACCTTGGCGGGGCTGTTTTCTTATCCCTTGTATTCAAAGCTGCTGCCTTGTAATCTAAAACTTCTGATGCGAACCTGAGGCTATCTGCATTCAGCTCCTGCCTGCCTCTGATCATGTTTTCAGGGGTTACATACATGGATGCCAATTGGCTGATCATTTTAGGATCATTCCACTTTATGTTTCTTGCTTTGACCCAATCCACATAAGGCTGGCCATTGGCTCCTTGCTTGGTATAGCCCAAACGGGTTGCCGCAATGGAATCCCTAACCCAGTTCACAAACTGACGGTATTCATTGTTGGTGATCTCTGTTGCATCCATCCAAAAACCATTGATGGAAACCTGCTTGTTGCGGGTTGTGAATGCCTGACTGATGTCTTCATCGGAGGGTCCCATGTGGAAAGTACCCGAGGGAACGTACACCATGCCCGAAGGCTTGGGCATGACATATTTGGTACTGGGTGAAACCCCATGCAGCTGACCATCACCCATTGACGCACCGGATTTTCCCGACTTGCCACAGCTGACCATCATCAGGGAAAGAGACACCCATCCAATGAGGTAAATCGAAATGCCTTTCATCTATTGCAGGTTTTTTTGAGTATGCGAACAAATATATATCAAATTAGGCTAAGTCTTTTTAATACAACTTGTTAAAGGTCAAAAAATTAACAAGCTGACAACAGGCTGACAACGCTGCCAAAAAGGGGGGAATACCAGCCATATTGTGGTATTGTTTACTCCTTTCCTATTATGGCTTTTATGGTCTCAGTTTCAGTATAAAAAGGCAATTGACAAGTGTAATTTTGACACAAATAGTAGGCTGTTTTCTTTGTTTTGACCTTATCCCTCAACAAAGGGTATCGGTTATTCTCTTGCATAGCTGACATAAAAACCCTGTTGGGAATATAATTTCTGAGCAATTCTCGACCTCTGGTGAGCGCATCATCCCCCACTACGGCAATTTCTACAGTTCCTTCCACCAGTTCCAGCATTAAATTGGCCCAAACCCCAAATGAATTGGGCCATTGGGTAACGGCATCCCTTGTTCCTTCTAACATCCTGCCTGCCCTCTTTTTCCAGTTTGGCTTGTTCAATAACAAGGACAAGCGGTAAAGATTCCAAGCCATGATTGCATTGCCACTGGGCAATGCCCCGTCATAAAGATCCATTTTTCTTACCGGTACTTCCTTTTCGAAACCTGGGGTAAAAAGAAAATAAACCTGCTCTTCATCGGAAAAGTTTTCCAGCACATAGTCCATTATTTGGACCGCCTGGTCTAAATGCCCGGTATCAGGATCCCCCTCGTAAAGAAAGATGAGCGACTGCACCAGGTAGGCAAGATCATCCAAAAAAGCAGGAAATTTAGCCTGCCCTGCGTTATAGGTATGCTGCCATTTGCCACTGGAAGGATCATAAAAACTGTTGATGAGGAAATCCATGTTCCGTTTGGCGAGATCGATCCAATCCATTCTTTGACAGGCCAAACCTGCCCGGGTCAGTGCCTGGTTGAACAAAGCATTCCAACCCAAAATGATCTTGTCGTCTGTCAACGGCCTTACCCGTTTTGCACGGTTCGACAATAGTTTCGCTTTGGCTGATTTTACCAAAGACAGCGCAACTTCTTCATCCATCCCATTGGCAGCAGACCAATCAGACAGCGATCTTTTCATCCGGGGAATGTTTACCTGCTCCCAGTTACCCTTATCCGTGATATCGAAAAGATCGCTGATCCTTTGGTCAGGTATGATCTCATCGAATTCTTTTGCTGTCCAGGTATAGAACATCCCTTCTACCCCTTCGCTATCCGCATCCAATGCAGCATAAAACCCACCTTCTGCAGACAACATTTCACGACACATGAAATCCATGGTCTCTTCCACCACTCTTTTGTAAGCGTTGTTTCCCGTGAGTTGGTAAGCCTCTGTATAAAGGATCACCAAAAGCGCATTGTCATAGGTCATCTTCTCAAAATGCGGGGCAAGCCATTCATTATCTGTGGAATAACGGCAAAACCCGCCTCCGATATGATCATATATACCCCCTTGCATCATCTTGTCAAGACTCAACAGGGCCTGTTCTTTTGAATGAGTATCTCCTGTAAAATGAAACAACCGGAGTAGATATTGAAGGGAAAAAGTTTGCGGAAATTTTGGGGCCCTTCCAAACCCTCCATTCACCTGATCAGCCGATTCCAACAGTTTGGCTTGGATCTTTTGCAGGTCTTCGTTTTGAAAAGTTGGATCGGTGAAAAGCCTGAACCGATCTTTCATCTTATCATTTACCTGATTAGACTTGGACAAATGAGCAATGATGCCCATTGCCTGCTCCTCAATTTCATCCCTCCGCTTCTGGAAGGCATCGTGGATATTAACCAACAATTGCTTCCATGAAATCCTGTTGTGAATGGGCTCTGGAGGAAAATAAGTGCCGCCATAAAAAGGTTTTGCTTCTGGCGTCAGGAACATGTTCAACGGCCATCCTCCATTCCCTGCAATGGCCTGCAAGGCATCCATGAAAAAATGATCAAGGTCGGGGCGTTCTTCTCTGTCGATCTTGATGCAAACAAAATAGCGATTCATGAGATGGGCTGTTGCCGGATCTTCAAAGCTTTCTTTTTCCATCACATGACACCAATGACAGGCTGCATATCCAATGCTCACGAGAATGGGTTTGTTCTCTTGCTTTGCTTTTGTCAAAGCCTCATCCGACCAGGGAAACCAATCGACCGGGTTATGGGCATGCTGCAGTAAATAGGGGCTGGTCTCGTTGATCAGCCTGTTTACCTGGGAGCTCACTTCTGAGGAGTCTTGTTGCCAAGGAAATTTTCAAGAGCAGCCACCATGGATGGCATTTGTGGTGAGGGGGCTTTGATATGGAGATTCAACCCTGCCTCTTCGACAGCCTTTGATGTATTGCTGCCAAAAGCCCCTATGAAAGTGCCGTTTTGATTGAAGCCTGGAAAATTTTCCAACAAGCTTTTTACCCCACTGGGAGTGAAGAAGCAGATCACATCAAAATCATGGGCGCTGATGCGTGATTTCACATCACTGCTGATGGTCCTGTACATAAAGGGGGTAACGAATTCACAGTTATGACTCTTTAGCCAGCCTACGATTTCATTGTCCTGCTGGTTTTCAGAACAAGGGTACATGAACTTCTCATTTTCCTTGTGCTTGTTGATGGCATCGAACAGACCCTTGTTGGTTCCATCAACACTGAAGAAAACTTTTCTCTTTCTGTAAAGGATGAACTTTTGAAGATAAAGCGCGACTGATTCGTTGATACAGAAATATTTGGTATCCTGCGAAACCGACACCTTCATCTCTTCACAGATCCTGAAAAAGTGATCAATCGCATTTTTACTAGTGACAATGACTGCTGAATATGCTGCAATGTCAATTTTCTGTTTTCTGAAATCCTTGCAGGGGATGGGCTCTAACTGGATAAATGGAAGGAAATCCATTTCTACATTGTGCTTACGGGCCAGTTCAAAGTAGGGAGACTTGGGAGATTCCGGCTTGGGCTGTGTGATGAGTATCCTCTTCACTTTCTTTGAATCACCGGCTGCCACTTTCTTTCCGTTTTTGGTCATATCCTGCTATGATATTGTGCAAATTTAGATAAAAAAAGCAGTATTTCTGTGCGTGATAGTTGTTAGAAGATTTTGTGAAGCAATTGTTTAATTTGTCAGATAAGAGCTTTCAACAAATTGGTTAAAACATGGCTGTCAAAAGCAATTCATACCCATCAGAAAACAACTTGATCAACATGGCGTTGGGGATAAATTCCAGCGATAGAACAAAAAAAAGATAAACCGGGAGACTTGCTTTTTTTGAAAAAACAGCGAAACCCCTGAACAAACGAATGGCAGTAAGGCCGAGGATCCCCATTCCCACCCATTGGAAGATGGTGAGGACCTCTTCTGCAGAAGAAAATGCCATCAGCAGAGAAGCAAATAGCATGACAAGTCCGAGGATTTTGGCATTGAGGTAAACCAGGAAAATATAGTTTCCAAAGCTTTCTTTTTCCTGAAAAAGCCAACCCAAGAGCGTCAAAAATATAAATTTGACCAAATAGATGACCAATATCATCAGACAACACAATCCCAAAATGACCCATCGCTCCGAGCCGCTAAATGCTGTATTCATGCCCGTTCCAAAAAAAAGAAATGTAGTGCCCGATAAAACAAACAATGCATTGTAAAGGAAGGAGGTGAAGGCCGACTGCTCCATTTGGTCTTTGGTCTGTCGAAACACAAAACCCTCATTGATGTATACCCTGAAAATGTTCTTTAGATACAATGGATTGGTATGATTTACCCAAGCCAGAAAAAGCAAGAGGAGAACGAACACATAAAAGATCCACTCATCATGAACAATTTTCCTCCGAGAAACATAAAGCCTCGAGGAGGATTGAAAAGTAGCAAATGCATCTACTTGCTGCATGTAATGCTTCAGGAAATTTCCATAGTGTATGGGCTGTGATTCCAACACTACTTTTTGAAGTTCTGCTGCAGTAAGTGGCTTATGGGTTAAGATAAATTCCTTTCGGATGGAATCAGCGATCAGGCTATCGATGTTCAGGTTCAAGTTCATCGTATCTACCTGAGACAATTGAGCAAATCCTCCAGACGACAGGATTAAAAAAACAATGATAATATATAGCCTACTCTTTAACACTTGCTGCTGCAAAATTAACTGATCGCAAATGGTATTTATCAAAACAGGCTCACAAATCCAAAATGTAATTTGGATTCCCGGAAATTGAAAGGCAGATCCCTGTTCTTTCCGGCAGCATAGGCAAGATTGAACTGACCTGCTTTGGTCTCCAGAGATATACCCAAACCAATGCCTGCATAATTTCCGCTGAACATACTAGCCGGCGAGGGCCTTGAAATCCTGCCATAATCCATAAAACCAAAAAGATAGGATGCGCTTGTCATGAGGTATCTGTATTCCAATGTTGCGATCCCATAACGGCTGGCATAAAAGATCTCCTCATCAAACCCCCTCAGCGTCTTGATCCCTCCCAGCTGAAACAATTCATTGGGCAAGAGGCGTTCCCCTTCCAACCAACCTCCCTGAAAACCTGTTTTCAAGGTTGCCTGACGGCCCAATCGTACATACTTGTTCAAACGTGTTGTAAACCTGAATTGTGCTGTGTTCAAACGAACAGTGTCATATAGGGAAGCAAATGAAAAGGATCTACCCAAATGATCTGATCTCATTTGTACAATATTGCTGTTCGGAACGATCTTTCGCAGGCCTCCGGAAAAAACAACATTGACCTCAAACCCTTTTCTGGGATTGAAAAAGTAATCTGTCATGTTCCATCGCCATTCCATGCCAATGTTGGAGCTCCGGATATCCAGAAAACCCGGCAATTTTCTGATGCGCTTGATGAGATTGGTGTCTACTTCAATAAGACTGGAATTGTTTTGCTGATAAAAAATCTTCACCCAATTCCTGGGATCGCGCATGTATTGGACGCCAAACCTGGTCTGCAAGTTGAGGAAGCTGGAATCCTTCCGCAGCAAATCAAATTTGAAATCCAATCCCACGGGGCTATTGAAAAGATATGGTTTGCGAAAGGCCAGTTGTAGCCTTGGCGACTTCACCTGAATTTGTTGCCACAATACACTGAGTTCCTCACCTCCGCCAAAACTGTTTTTCAAATCCATTTCCGCTTCACCCGTGAGCAGGGCCTTCCCTCCAATCTGCTGATTGGCAGGCATCCATCCCGCCAGCAAATTGAACCTGCTGCTGCGCTGTTGTTCCAGGTGCAATTTCAATGTTGATCCCGTACCGAGCAAATCAAGCTGCCATGGCTGGGTTTCCCTGAGATAACCCAAGAGCGACAACCGTTGAGAAATGGCTTCCAGCCTGCTTTTCCGGTAAATGTCTCCTGGTGGGATGGATAGGTATCGATGTAAAAAATTTCTCTTGATCCTGATCTTGCCCTCCACCACTATACTATCGACATGGTACAAGGGTCCCCTTTCCACGGCCAATGTCGCGTGCAAGGCATTTTCCATGAAAAAACTGCTATCCAGTCTGACAGTTGCAAAAGGATACCCATTTTCTTCTAAAGAGATCAATGCTTGCTCCCGAGCATCGAACAATGAAGCAGCATTCAAAACCATTCCCTGCCGGATCCAATCTATCCCCTTCGCCTCATTCATCCATTGCATCAGGGTGCTGTCCATTTTCAAGCTCCCCCAATGATATTGACCCCCCAGGTGTAACCATGCCTTGGTCAGGGATTTGTTCAACAAAAAACTATCGATTGATGCCTCCAGATAACCCTCCCGCAGCAAGGAGGGCAAGAGGGTGCGGACCAAAAAACGTTTACAGGAATCGGCATCCGGAAAGCTTTGCTGCAGGGAGACGCTTTCCGGCCAAGGTATGCTAACTTTGTTTATGCCAACGATCTCCAACCGATGTGTTGTCTGTGCAAAGCCTTCTGAACCAAAGCCGAGCAATATCAAAAACAGCAACTGAATGATAAGAGATCTTTGCACAATTACAAATCTACGTTCCTTCCCCCGAAAGGCATTCATATGGCTGGCATTTACCTACATATCCCCTTCTGCAGAAAAGCCTGCCATTACTGCAACTTCCATTTTTCCACCCAACAGTCTTTACAGGAAGAAATGGTAGGAGCGCTTGTACAGGAAGCCTTCTTGCGAAAAGATGAGATCACTGAACCCGTTCATACCCTCTACTTTGGCGGAGGAACTCCTTCGATTCTTCCTTCTTCCTCCATCGATAAAATCATCGGAGTGCTGAGGGGGCTTTACCCGTTGATGCCGGACGCGGAGATCACATTGGAGGCCAACCCCGATGACATCACAAAAGAAAAGGCTGCTGAGTGGCGGGCCATGGGGATCAACCGTTTCAGCATTGGCATTCAATCCTTCCAAGAAGAAAACCTTCTTTGGATGAACCGTGCACACCATGCGCTCCAATCGCATGCCTGCATTGACATCATTCGAGAGGCTGGATTTGACAACTTCAGCATCGACCTGATCTATGGAACACCAGGACAATCACTCGCATCCTGGGAAAAGGATGTTGATACAGCCATTGCGAAAAAAATTCCTCATCTCTCCTGCTATGCACTGACCATTGAGGAAGGGACAGCCTTGCACCACATGATCCAAGAAGGGAAACGTCCCCCTGTAAATACCGACGAACAAGCACAGTGCTTTCAATCACTGATCGAAAAAACAACTACTGCCGGCTATCATCACTACGAGATCTCCAATTGGGCAGTTCCGGGTTTTGAGAGCCAGCACAACAGTGCCTATTGGGAGGGCAAGCCCTATTTGGGATTGGGACCTTCCGCCCATTCCTTTGATGGCAGAACCAGAAGCTGGAACATCGCACACAACATTGATTATATCAAGTCCCTTCGCGAAAAGAAATTACCCCTGACCCAGGAAATACTCAGCGAAACTGATGTTCTGAATGAGTACATCATGACATCCCTTCGGTCATCAAAAGGAATGAACAAACAACGAATCCTTGATCAATGGGGGCAAGATATATTCTCAACTATTCAAAAAGTAATTGAGATTTCGATACAAGCAGGAAATGTAGTAGAGGAGCAAGAAGCATGGCAACTCACAACAAAAGGAAAGTTCCTGGCAGATGGCATTGCCGCTTCACTCTTCTTTCTCAACAACTGATCAACTGAGAGCCGCCTCCAGTTTTTCAAATGCAGCAGCCGCATCAACACCTTTCCAAAGCACTTCGTAGATCGTATTGGCAATGGGCATGTTTGCACCCGCACTGATATTGATTTCATGAATGCATTTTGCAGCTGGCAATCCTTCTGCAACCATTTGCATGGCAAGTTTGGCAGCCTCTACCCCATATCCCTTGCCGATCATGTTACCAAAGGATCGGTTCCTGCTAAAAAGAGAATAACAGGTCACCAACAGGTCCCCCAAATACACTGATGCAGCATGATCAATGGACTGTTCCATCCCCTCTCGTATGGCATTCAGGAATCTTTTCATTTCTCCTGCCGCATTGGCCACCAATACACTTTGGAAATTATCACCATAACCCAATCCATGGGCAATACCGGTGCCCAACGCATAAATGTTTTTCAATACAGCAGCGTATTGTACTCCAGCTACATCCTGACTGACAACGGTATTGATATAGGGCGTTTTGAAACCAGCAGCAATCTTGGCTGTTTCAGCATGATCCAATCCTGCAAAAGTCAGGTAGGAAAGCTTCTCTGCCGCTACCTCTTCAGCATGACAGGGACCCATGATGGTAAAATAATTTTCCTGCCGAAATCCTTCCCATGCAGCAAGGTATTCATTGAGCAGTATGTTCAGCTCGGGCACAATGCCTTTTACAGCAGATATGATGTTGGTATTTCTCTTGAGGATTACCGAGGAAAAATTGTCAAGATAAGCCGTTGCATAGGCAGAGGGAACAGCCAAGACCACTGCATCCGCCTGATCATAAACCATTGCAGGATCCGTGGTCACCCTCAGTTTATCAGGAGAGAAATAAACAGAACTCAGGTACTTAGGATTGTGGTGGCGACCATTGATATGGTCAACCATTTTTTGTGATCGAACACACCAAACCAATTCTTGTCCGCTGTCTTGCAAAATCTTAACCAGCGCTGTTCCCCAACTTCCGCTGCCAATGACACCAAATTTCATTTGGCGAAGATAATCAAATGGCAACTGACAACCGCTTGGGTTGGGGGTTGTCAGTTGTGGGTTGTAGGTTGTGGGATGTAGGTTGAATGCAATTACTTCTTGACTTCAAACAGCTCTTCCTTCTTTACTACTTTAACTTTCATGCCGGTGCGAAGGGTTTTGCTGACAACCGTATAAGGACCCACCACAACCTCATCGCCGTCTTTCAAACCTTCGATGATTTCGATGTTGTTCATGTCCTGTATATCAGTACGAACTTTCACGCGTTTAACCGTACCATCCTTTTGCAAAACGAAGACAACCTCATCCATCTTGTCTAGATCCTTGATGGGCGCTTCTGCTTCCACTGCACCCGCCTCAGGCGTTTCTGTCTTCTTGGCTACCTTTACTTCTTTGCCTACTGCTGCTGTATCCGATTGATCACGGGTTGTCACTGCATTGATGGGAACAGACAAAACACTGGCATGGGTTTTGGTCTGAATGTCTGCATTGGCACTCATTCCGGGGCGGAATGGAAAGCTCTTGGATTTGCCGGGTTCCAACAAATCAGCATAGGAACTGGGATCGAGCCTGATCCTGACTTCATAGTTGGTAACGTCATTTGAGGTGGTTACAATTGCACCGCCGGTGCCGCGACTGGAACTGGAGATCTGGGTGACAACACCTTTGAATTTCCTCTTGGAATATGCGTCCACTTCCACCAATGCTGTATCTCCGATTTTTACCTTGGGGATATCATTCTCTCCAACGTCCACCCTTACTTCAATCACACGCATGTCAGCAATCCTCAACATTTCTGTGCCGGCCATCATGGAGTTGCCAACCACACGCTCACCTTTCTTTACATTGAGCAAAGAAACAATGCCACTCATGGGAGCAAAAACACTGGTACGGCCCAGGTCCTTGTTGGCCCTGCTCAAACTTGCCTTGGCACTCGCAACAGCAGCTTGTCCACTTTTGATCGACTGCTGTGCAGCTGCATAATCAGCCTTGGCTGTCAGATAGGTATTTTCCGATTGCTCAAATTCCAGTTTGGAAATCACTTTCTCCTGGTAGAGCTGCTTTTGCCTTTGGTATTGACGGTCAGCCTGGTCCAATCTTGCCTTGAATGATCCAAGGGAAGCAGATGCATTCTCCACCTGCGCCAATTGCTGCGCTACACCAGCAGCAGCCTGGTCACGTTGTGTAGCATAGATGTCTGCATAGACCATGGCCAGCAATTGACCCTTGGTGACACTGTCACCTTCTTGTACAGTCAGTTCCACGATCTCACCGGATACGTCAGGGCTGATCTTCACCTCCACCTCGGGATATACTTTTCCGCTGGCAGTTACGATCTCAGTGATGTCTTTTCGGGAAGCTTTTTCCACAGCTACTTTTGTTGCTTCTTCTTTCCCGATCACTCCGGCTTTTTTCAATCCCAGCAAAGTGACGATCAAAACCACAACACCAACAATGATCCATATCCATTTCTTATTCATGATTCTATGTTTCTTTTATTATAAACGAAGTCCCTGTCCTTTGTAAAACTCCAGCACTTTCATCCTGAAGACAAAATCATATTGTGCCACTACCCTGTCGATTCGTGCACGGGTAAGGTTGTTCTGGTTGTTGAGCCACTCAATGGTCTGCATCACACCCAGTTCATATCTTCTGCTCGCCAACTGAAATGACCGCTCGGCAGTTTCCAACGCTTTGACCCTTGCCATGTATGTTTGATGGGCACCGGTTGCACCATAATAGGCTGTGTAGATGTCCTGCTTCAATTGGAGCTTGTCTCTATCGATAGCAAGTTCCGTTTGCTTCAGGTTCAACTTGGACCGCTGCATGTTACCCCTTGCCTGGTGTCCGTTGAAGATGGGTACATTCAATGAGACTCCCAGACCTTGTCCGAATTGGGTACGGAGTTGCTCTCCGTATCCTTCAAAGTATTCACCCAAACTGCGGTTGACAAAATTGACACCAAAATTGGGAGCATAGACCGGAACCTGTGCTGTACCTTGTTTGATATAGGCACCCGTCACTTGCTCGCCCAGATAACTGACACCCGTACTTTTTTTCAGGAACTGGTTGAAGTTGGTGGCCAATTGTCCAAATGCAGACAGACTGGGCTTCATTTGTGCTTCGGAAGCTTTCAAGGCCTTTTCTGCAGCCAGTCGTCTCAAATCATTTCCCTTGATCTGGGGCTGTGAATTCAAGGCAATTTCATAGATGGCATCAGGTCGAATCTCAAGAATGTTGTCTACCGGAATCTTGTCAACATTGGGTACCACCAACTCAAAAGCTTGATCAGCAGGAAGCATCAATGCAGCTTTGAGGGAAAGCTTGTCCAAGGATACCTGTGCAAGGGCTTGCACGTAGGTGGCGCTGTCTCGTGTAACAGTGGCTTCCAGCTCTGCAGCATTGAGTTCAGGCAATGATCCCGCATCCACCAATTTACGGGTGTTGCGGTATTGAGACTTGGTTTGCTCCAGCACCAATCTGCTGATCTCCGACTGTTCGATGCTCAACAAAGTTCTGAGGTACAACTGTGCGATGGTGAGGCCAATATCATTCCTGGCTTTGTCAACCCCTGCTCTGTCTGCTTCCAAACTGTATTTGCTGGAAGCTTCGTTGTTTTTGCGGGCGTTGAAATTATAGAGCAAAACGTTGGATTGAAGCGACATCTGCTCAAACATCGCAGACCGGCTGGTAAAGACGTTGGTCGTACGATCAAGTGTCCGGCCAAATGAAAATCCATGTGTCAGGTTATACTGAAGAGAAGGCAGTTTTTGCAAATTGGCCTGTTGGTAGTTGATCTCTGCCTGTTGTGCCTGAATCTCCGCCTGTTTCACCGAAATATTGTTCTTCATGCCGTACTCAACACAGCGCTGAAGATCCCATTTGTCCCCCTGCGCCATGGCCATTAAACAGGAAATGCTGAAAAAAGCGCCCAAAATTACCCTCGATGTCATAGAATTTTGTTGAATCTGTCCAAACAATGGTCTGGTTCAGGCTGCAAAGATTCAACTTAATGGGGGATTCTCAAAATCGTTCGTCCCTTGATGCGACCGCTTACAATATAGTCTACCCTTTGAAGGCCTGTTCGAGGTCTGCTATCAGAAACTCAGGATCTTCCAGTCCAACATAAAGACGGATCATGCGATGGGTTGGATTAGAAGCATCAAATTCTTCCCGCTTTATACCCGCACATTTAGGGATGAGCAATGATTCGTGTCCACCCCAACTCACCGCCATGCGAAAAGCTTTCAACCGATCACAGCCATTTTCAATCTCTTGAATTTTCTGCGCTTTGATATAAAAAGTAATGAGGCCACATGCCCCACCCATCTGTCGCTTCGCCAGTTCGTATTGGGGATAATCGGGGTCTAGGGGGAATATGATGCGCTCGATCCAGGTCTGTTGCTTCAGGTATGCCAAAACCTCTTGGGTGGACCGCGTGATGCGGTCGATCCTGGCTGGAAGTGTCCGCAAGCCTCGCAGCAAAAGCCAGGCATTGAAAGGCTGTATGCCATTTCCGGCACAGAGATATTCACTCAGAAAAATCTTGCGCATCATGGCAGCCGATCCTGTCAATACTCCACCCAGTGTATCACTGTGCCCACCAATGTATTTGGTGGCAGTCTGCATGCTGATGTCGATTCCCATTTCAATAGGCTTCTGGTACAAGGGAGTACAGAAACTGTTATCGATCATGGTCACGATCCCCCTGGCCTTTGCAAAATCTGCGATGGCTTTTAGGTCCTGTATATCCAACCACCAGGAGTTGGGGGATTCCAAATAAATGAAGGTTGTATTCTCCTGTACCTGGGATAAAAAAGCATTTGTATCCGATCCATCGGCATAGGTTACGCTCACCCCAAAGCGGGAAAGGATCTTATCAAACAAATGCACCGTCCAGGAATAGGGATGATGAACGGAGAGGATATGGTCGCCGGACTTGACATTGGCGATCACTCCTGCGAAAGTTGCAGCAGCTCCGTTGTTGAAGACCAGTGCATCTTCGGCACCATCGAGGGCAGCCAGTTTTTTTCGGAGGATATCCACTGTTGGATTCAATCCTCTGCTGTAGAGATAACCCCCCATCTCATCTTCAAATGCCTTTCGCATCTCCGCTACCGTCTCAAACTGGAAATTGCTGGTCTGCACGATGGGGGGCGCAATCGCATTGAAATACGAGGCATGGTCCTCTCCCAAGTGGTTGATGATATAAGAAAGATCAGTTGGATGTTCCATCAATTTTCTTTTTGTTCATGGCCAGGAAATAGATCAGCAGAAAACCGGCCAGCACCGCAGTGGCCGTCAGGGCGGTCTCTGGCTTGTCGATCGCGATGCTGGTGGCAACGAAAACATAAGCGGCAATGAAGATGATCGGCATCAGGGGAAAGAAACGCATGGTATAGATCTTGGTCTTATCAAGATGCTGGGTGCGCTTTCTGATGATGAAGATCGTAGCAGCAGAAAAAGCCATCCCAATAGAATCCAGGAAGATGGTAAAGCTGAGGATCTTGTCGAAAGTATCGGCAAAGAACAATACCACCACGCTGATCATGGCATAGACCGTTAGGCTTACTGTGAGCACATCTCTTTTCTCGTCTTTTTTTCCAAAGGCTTTGGGAAGAATGCCGTCCTCGCTCATCGCATACATCACACGAGGATTGCTCAGCAACAATACATTCACATAGGCCAGTACGGCTATGAAAAGCAGGATGGAAAAGGCAAAGCGACCGGTAGGACCGAACATCCTTTCGGCCACGATGGCAGCGATCCCTTTGGCGTTTTTCAATTCTTCAAAACCAATGACCTTAAAGTAGGCGTAGCTCACAGAAAGATAGAGCAGGATGATGACCATAATACCGATGAAGATGCCACGGGGCAGGTTCTTCTGGGGATTCTTCACTTCATCCCCGAAGTTGATCGTCTGCTGATAACCACCATAAGTGAATGAAACGGCGATGAGGGCCAGTCCGAATGATTTCACATAATCCATGAAACTGAAATCCCCCTGGGGTATTGCGATAACAGGTGCGGTATTGCCCATGGGAAAAAAGATGGCGGATACGATGAGCAGGATCATGGAGATCTTGATCAACATCAGAATGTTCTGGGTTGTGGAGCTCATGCGCAATCCCAACAGGTTGATGCCATAAAAAATACCGATGGCTGACATCGCGATCAGCGCTTTTACAAAATCGTAAGGCGGTGTGCTGAAAATGATCTGCGAGATGTATTCACTGCCGATGAGGGCTACCCCGGAAAGAGAGGCTGCATTGGAGATGAGGATGATGCAGTTGACACCAAAGGCGATGGAAGGATGATAGCAGGTGGCAAAGATCTTGTAATATCCACCAGTGATGGGATAGCGGGAACCGATTTCTGCGTAGGTCAAGGCTCCGCAGAGAGCGATGAATCCGCCTACGATCCAGCTGATGAAAAACACATTGGGCGTGATGGCAGCGCGGGCTGAATCAGATGCCGTCCGGAAAATACCCATCCCGATCACCAGTCCGATCACGATCATGGTGAGATCAAAAAGATTGAGTTGCTGTTTGGGTTTGCTCATGGCTTGAAGATAATGAAAAAGCCATTTGCAGATATGCACTGATGAGAATCCACATCATGTGAACATTCTTTTTCTGCACCATGGATGCACTCTCTTATCTTTGACCAGCATTACGGTTGATCATGCAAACGCTGATCATTAAAAGGGAAGTCCGGTTTTGATTCCGGCGCTATCCCCGTAGCTGTAAAAACCTTCCCGATCTCATCGGGACCATCTCCTCCACAGCCACTGCGCAAGCGGGAAGGCCGGAGATGGGGTTGAGCCAGAAGACCTGCCGGATGCAATATTATTGACCAGGGCTTTCGGGAGAAAAGCTGGGATGAATTCACTGCCACAGCAGTCAACCATTCTGTTCCATCCGAAGGTTCATAGTAAAACAAAAACTATGACCCAAAAAATTGCATGCATCGCTTTGCTATTGGCAACCTTCCAATCGCAGGCTCAACAAGACAGCACCCTTCTCGAAGAAGTGGTGGTCACCGCCAACCGCATCGAACAAAAACAATCCAACACGGGCAAACTGATCACCGTGATCAGTCGAAAAGAGATCGAAAGAAGTCCCTTTAATTCAATCGGAGAATTGTTGGGGCGACAAGCCGGTGTCAACGTGATAGGCGCCAACAATGCCCCCGGCACCAACAATGACCTTTATGTCAGGGGGTCGGCAACCGGCAATACCTTGTTGCTGATCGATGGCATGCCTGCCTATGATGTATCCACCATCCGCAACAGCTTTGACATCAATTTTCTACCCCTCGGTGAAGTAGAAAGAATCGAAATCCTGCGCAGCGGACAATCCAGTCTCTATGGATCGGATGCCGTGGGGGGTGTGATCAACATCATCACCAGAAAGGAAAACACAAAACGGCTGACCACAGGATTGAATCTTAGCAGCGGCTCCTTCGGGAGCAGGATGCTGAATCTCAGTGTCGCAGGAAAAGGAAAGAAAGGCATGCAATATAAATTGCAATTCAACCGAAACAGTGCCAAAGGATTTTCATCTGCTCTTGACAGCAACAAGGTGAAGTCTTTCGACAAAGACGGCATGCAGCAAGATTTTGTTTTGGCGCAACTGAATACCGATCTTCAGAAAAAACTGGTTTTCCGTTTGGGCTTTCAGGGAAGCTGGTACAAGAACGATCTGGATCAGGCAGCCTTTGAAGATGCCAAGGATTTCACTGCGAGCAATACCAATTTTCAATACAATGGTGGGCTTACCTATAAAATAAAAAAAATCACCCTACAGGGAAACTATGCCATCAACAACAGCCAGCGGGAGTATGTGGATGATTCCCTTTTTCTGAACGGCTTCAGCAAGTTCATGCGTTCTGATTACCAGGGTCGATCCTCCTTTGCTGAGCTCTATGCCAGTTTCAAGGCATCAAATCATTGGCAGTTGATGGGGGGACTCGAATCACGCTGGTTCAATACTGATCAATCCTATTTGAGTGTCAGTCAATGGGGCAATTATGAAACAGCCTTATCCGGCGACAGTGCCAAAGTGAACACCCAAAGTGCTTTTGTGTCGGCTGTATGGAACAACAAGGGCTTCAACCTCGAATCAGGCATTCGTTTTAACAACCACAGTCGATTTGGCAAGAACTTTACGTATACCTTTAATCCATCTTATACCTTTCATGAGCAATGGCGCTTGGCTATTAACTTGTCTTCTGCCTTCAAAGCCCCAACTTTGTACCAGCTCTATGATGGATATTCGGGAGAACGAAACCTCAAGCCGGAAACTTCCATGACTTCAGAGCTTTCGCTGCAA
>Ga0315907_10001737_pt1 | contig 29047 bp, 26 predicted proteins | sample LakEriMetagenome_3_FD_203525 | JGI IMG/M metagenome (GOLD analysis project Ga0315907, IMG submission 203525) | Freshwater fungal communities from buoy surface, Lake Erie, Ohio, United States - Buoy 12 MA123 | ecosystem: Environmental > Aquatic > Freshwater > Lake > Lake biofilm | place: USA...
TTGGAAGACCCTCATGAAGACCTTCAGCGCCAAGCCGGCCGAAGTGGTGCACGAGTGGTTTGTGATTGACGCCACCGACAAGGTGCTCGGACGTGTTGCCAGCGAAGTGGCACTCCGTTTGCGCGGCAAGCACAAGGCCATTTACACGCCCCACGTCGACACCGGCGATTTCATCGTCATCGTCAACGCCGACAAGATCCGCGTCACCGGCACCAAGGCCACCGACAAGATCTACTACCGGCACTCGGGCTACCCCGGCGGCATCTACGCCACCGCCTTCAAGGACATGCAGGCCAAGCATCCCGGCCGTGCCATCGAGAAGGCCGTCAAGGGCATGCTGCCCAAGGGCCCGCTGGGCTACGCGATGATCAAGAAGCTGAAGGTGTACGCCGGTGCCACGCATCCGCACACCGCCCAGCAACCCAAACCGCTCGAGATCTGAGGACGGCCATGATCGGACAATGGAATTACGGCACCGGCCGCCGCAAGTCGTCGGTCGCCCGCGTGTTCATCAAGAAGGGTTCTGGCGTCATCGAGGTCAACGGCAAGCCGCTGGACCAGTATTTCGGTCGCCAGACCTCCATCATGATCGTTCAGCAGCCCCTGCTGTTGACGGCTAACGCCCAGTCGTTTGACATCAAGGTCAACGTCCACGGCGGCGGCGAGTCCGGCCAGGCCGGTGCGGTGCGTCACGGCATTACCCGAGCCCTGATCGACTATGACGCGGCGCTCAAGCCCGAACTCAGCCGTGCCGGCTTCGTGACGCGTGACGCGCGCGAGGTCGAGCGCAAGAAGGTCGGTCTGCACGGCGCGCGTCGCCGGAAGCAGTTCAGCAAGCGCTGATCCCGCAGGCACGGGGCGCACGCCCTGTGCCGGCACTGCCATGCGCTGGAAGCTGTGGCGCCGCCGCCTGTCGGTGAGCGCCCCCCGGATGATTGTTCGCAGCCACCTGCCCTGGCCTTTGCGCTGGGCGGTGGCTGCTGTCGTTTTCGGATTCTCCGCCGCCATTGCGCTGTGGGCCTTCGAGTTCGGCAAGGACATCGCCGGGCTGGACCGCGACGCCAAGGCCCAGGTCGCACAACTGGAGGCCGAGGTGCAACGCTTGCGCGCCGAGAACGAGCGTGCCCTGGCCGTGGCCCACAGCGCAGAAAGTCTGCTGAAGACCGAACGCACGTCGCAGGAACGTCTGGCGCAGGCGCTGCGGCAATTGGAGGAAGAGACGCGGACGCTGAAGGCCGACCTCGGCTTCTTCGAGCGCTTGATTCCGTCTTCCGGCCCAGGTCTGCAGGTGCGCGGTCTGCAAGCGCAGGCCCAGGCTCCAGGCCAGTTGCGGTACCAGATGCTGGTGATGCACAACGCCCGCTCTGCCGCAGAGTTCGCTGGCCGGTACGAGATGCTGGTGTCGGGCACCTTGGCGGGCCGCCCCTGGAGCATGCCTGCGGCCAGTGGCCCCCAAGACATGAAGCTCAAGCAGTACCTGCGCATCGAGGGAGTGATCGATCACCCGCCGCAGGCCGTGATAAAAAGTCTGCAGGTCAGGGTGTTGGACGAAGCGAGCGCGGTCAAGGCCACGCAAACCGTCCCCTTGTAGCCATCCGGAGGGTCAGAGCATGGAGTTCGGACGAAAGAAGTCTCCGCCGATACGCAGCCTCATTGGTGAAGGCACGGTGGTCAACGGCCCGGTGCGCTTCACCGACGGCCTGCGCATTGACGGCGAGGTGCAGGGCGACATACTGGCCGCCTCGGACGGCGCCACCCTGGTGGTCATCAGCGACAAAGCCAGAGTCACGGGCATGGTCAAGGCGGCCCATGTGATCATCAACGGCACGGTGACCGGGCCCGTGGAGTCGGGCACCTTGCTGGAGTTGCAGCCTTCAGCAAGGGTCACGGGCAGCGTTCGCTACGAACTGCTTGAAATGCACCCGGGCGCCCTCATTGACGGGGAACTGCGGCCGTTGAAGAATGCCGACAAGCCCACGCTGAAGCTTGCTGCGTCGAACGAACACTGAATCAGCCTGATTGAAACGAAGGACCGACATGAACGCCATTGCCGAACCCCTGGCCCCCGCAGCCGACGAGATGCCCGTGCCGCTGATCTTCACCGACAGCGCTGCGGCCAAGGTGGCCGACCTCGTGGCCGAGGAGGGAAATCCGGAATTGAAGCTGCGGGTCTTCGTTCAGGGTGGCGGTTGCTCGGGCTTCCAGTACGGGTTCACCTTTGACGAGGTCGTCAACGAAGATGACACCCAGATGGCCAAGAACGGGGTCACGCTCCTGATCGACGCGATGAGCCTGCAGTACCTGGCCGGCGCCGAGATCGACTACAAGGAAGATCTCCAAGGCGCGCAGTTCGTCATCAAGAACCCGAACGCCACCACCACCTGTGGTTGCGGGTCTTCGTTCTCGGTCTGATCTTCAGCCGGGATACCAGGCCCCGAGCACCCGGGGCCCACGTGCCCCCGTGACCGCAGGCAGGTTGCCTGGCAGGCCTGCCACGTAGGCGCGGGCCAGCCAGGCGAAAGCCAGTGCCTCCACCTGATCCGGTGGCACGCCGTGCTGGTCAGTGGTCGAAACTGTGACGCCGGGCAAGCACTGCGCCAAGCGCTCCATGAGGTGCTGATTGAAGGCGCCACCCCCACACACCAGCAATCGGGTCGTGAGAGGGGCATGACGTCGCAGATCGGTGGCCGCGCAGCAGGCCGTCAGTTCCGCCAGCGTGGCCTGCACATCCTGGGGTGCCCACGCGCCCGGGAGGCCCGCCTGCCCCACCCGTTCGGCGTGTTCTGACCGCAGGGCCTGCTCGAGCCAGGGCAGGTGCAGCAGATCGCGGCCCGTGCTCTTGGGCGGGGCCTTTGCAAAGAACGGTTCCTGAAGCAGGCGCTGCAGCAACGCGACATCGATCCTGCCCGTGGCAGCCCAGCGCCCGCCTTCATCAAAGGCCTGTCCTGTATGGCGCTCGCACCAACCGTCCATCAGGGCATTGCCGGGTCCGCAGTCGAAGCCGGTGATGCGGCCGTCAGCGGGCAAAAGCGTGAGGTTGGCGATGCCGCCGATGTTGAGCACGGCGACGTGCTGCCCAGGGCAGCCGAAGAGGCTGGCGTGGAAGGCCGGCACCAGCGGCGCACCTTGCCCTCCGGCGGCCACATCGCGGCTGCGCAGATCGCACACGGTTCCAATGCCTGTGAGTTCGGCCAGGAGCGCGCCGTTGATCAACTGCCAAGTGTAGCCCGTGCCGTCGAAGGCCTGCGGCTGGTGTCTGACGGTCTGTCCATGGGCGCCGATGGCGCTGACGTCCTTCGCCGTCAGGCCCGTGGTCTGCAGCAAGCGTTGCACCACCTCGGCGTAGCGCCGGGAGATCTCGTTGGCCGCCAGGGCGGCGCGGTGCAACTCGTTGTGGCCGGCCGTGTTGAGTGCCAGCAGTTCGAGCCGCGCATTCGGCCCAAAAGCTTCGTGGGCGTGCGCGAGCACCTGAGGCTGCGGCCCTGACCAGTCGGCCAGCACGCCGTCCACGCCGTCGAGCGACGTGCCCGACATCAGCCCGACGAACAGCGCCATGTCGATGGCGCGCGGCGCGTTACTCGAAGGCCGGACGCGAGCCCACGGTTTCCGCCAGATCCAGCTTGACCTGGACGGTGCGCGCCCACTCGGTAAAGCGCGACCGAGCGGCCGGGTCCAGGGGAACGCTCTCCGACGCCTTGGCGATCTTCAGCGGGTCCTGGTGCACGCCGCCGACGCGGAACTCGAAGTGCAGGTGCGGACCGGTCGCCCATCCGGTGGCGCCCACGGCGCCGATGTGCTGCCCTTGCTCGACACGCTGCCCCTTGCGCACGTCAATGCGGCTGAGGTGGGCGTAGACCGTCACGCGGTCACCGCCGTGGCGCACATGCACCACGTTGCCGTAGCCATTTTGCCAGCCGGCGAAATCCACCACGCCCTCGCCCACCACGCGCACAGGCGTGCCGGTCGGGGCGGCGTAGTCCACGCCCAGGTGAGCCCGCATGCGCTGCAGGATGGGGTGCATCCTCATCGCAAAACCGGAAGTCACGCGTGAAAACTCCATCGGGCTGGCGAGGAAGGCACGCTTGCGGCTGCGTCCGCTCGGGTCGAAGTAGGCGCCCTTGCCGCCGGATTCGAACCAGATGGCCTGGTGGGTCTTGCCGCCGTTGATGAACTCGGCGGCCAGCACACGCCCTGCGCCTTGGTTCCACGGGACCGGTTCGCCGTCGGCCGTCACGGCCTCGTAGACGATGCTGAAGGTGTCGCCCTTGCGCAGTTCGCGATGGAAATCGATTTCCGCAGAAAAGATCTCGGCCATCTGCGTGGCCACGGGATCGGGAATGCGGGCCTCGTCCGTGGCAGCGAACAGGGAACTGCGGATGGTGCCGCTGGCCAGACGGGTTTGTGTCTGCAGGGGCACCAGCGTGCTGCTGACAGCGAAACGACTGCCTGCAGGTTTGACGGTCAGGCGAGTGAAATGAGAGGGGGCTGACCCCGAACTCTCAGCGGGCATCCGAACCACCAACTCCAGCAGTTCACCGCGCGCACCCACACGGCTTTGAACCAACCGTCCAGCCCGGCCTTCCAGAGCCCGGCGAAGCGCGGGCTCTTGCCGCAAGGCCGCCAAGGTGCCGGCATCGGCGATGCCCAGGCGCCGCAGCGTGGTGTCCATGGCGGCGCCCGCCCGAGTGACTTCGCTGAAACTGAGCTCCAAGCCATGGTCGGCCAGGGCCTCGAGTTGCGGGCCGATCTCTGCGGTGGTGACGCTCTCGGAGATGGTCTGCACCGGCAAGAGTGCAGCGTCGGGCGCCAGGGGCGCCACTGCAAAGGCCACGGCACCCAGACCGCCCAGCAGGCCTGCAGCGGCCAGCGTCACGGTCTTGGAGTGTCTTGCCTTGAAGAGGGCGGCAGCTTGGCCGTAACGCTGGAGAAGATCCAAGAAGAAACCCTGCCCGAAAACCATGTCAAGCCCGCGTTGGTGCTGTGCAGTCTGCCAGCGTGTCCGCGGACCATCAGCCTGTACGTCTTGCTCGAAGTTGAGCCCTGGAAGGAGCGATGACCGAGGGGCCGTCGCCTAGAATGAAGCCATCTCGCAGTCGGGCGTATGCCCACGAACCTGCCGTCGCAGTGCGGCGCATTATAGCAACCGGTTGCCGGCCGCAGGCCCCCAAATCCCCTTGTCCACCGTGCCATGTCGCAGCCCGATTCCCCCGTGACCGCGCCTCAGGATTCCGCTCATCCGGTGGATGACCAGGTCAGGCAGGCTCTGGCCGTGTGCTTGCGCGGTTGCGAGGAACTGCTCCCGCAGGCCGATTGGGTCAAGAAACTGGCCCGCTCGCAAGCGACGGGCGTGCCGCTGCGCATCAAGTTCGGCATGGATCCCACGGCGCCAGACCTGCACCTGGGTCATACGGTGGTGCTCAACAAGATGCGCCAGTTGCAGGACCTGGGTCACGTGGTGATCCCGCTGATTGGCGACTTCACCACCATGATCGGCGACCCGTCTGGCCGCAACAGCACGCGCCCGCCGCTCACGCGCGAGCAGATCGAGGCCAACGCCAAGACCTACTTCGAGCAGGTGGGGCTGGTCATCGACATGGGCCGGGCCGAGGTGCGCTGGAACAGCGAGTGGAGCGATCCGCTGGGCGCGCGCGGCATGATTTCCCTGGCCTCGCGATACACCGTGGCGCGCATGATGGAGCGCGACGATTTCTCTCGCCGCTTCAAGGAAGGCACCCCGATCTCGGTGCATGAGTTCCTTTACCCGCTGATGCAGGGTTATGACTCGGTGGCGCTGAAGTCTGATCTGGAACTGGGCGGCACCGACCAGAAGTTCAACCTGCTGGTAGGCCGCATGCTGCAGGCCGAGTACGGCCAGGAACCGCAGTGCATCCTCACCATGCCTCTGCTCGAGGGTCTCGACGGCGTCGAGAAGATGAGCAAGAGCAAGAACAACTACATCGGCATCACCGAACCTGCGAACACGATGTTTGCCAAGGTCTTGTCCATCAGCGACACGCTCATGTGGCGCTGGTACACGTTGCTGAGCTTCCGCTCCGAGACCGAGATCGCGACGCTGAGGGCTGAAGTTGAGGCCGGACGCAACCCGAAGGACGCCAAGGTGATGCTGGCGCGCGAGATCACCGCGCGCTTTCATGGCGCAGCCGCGGCCGATGCGGCCGAGCTGGACTTTCACCACCGCGCGGCTGGCGGTGTGCCTGACGTCATCCCCGAGCTGAGCTTGTCGGGCGCACCGTTGGGCATTGGCGCACTGCTGAAGCAGGCGGGCCTGGTGCCTTCCACTACCGAGGCCTTGCGTCTGGTGGAGCAGGGCGGTGTGCGCGTGGACGGCTCCGCCGTTGGCGACCGCGCGCTGAAGCTTTCTGCCGGCACCTATGTCGTCCAAGTGGGCAAGCGCAAGTTCACGCGCGTCACGCTCACTTAGCCACCGGACCGTGCAGGTCCCATGCAGGTCCGCTCCTACCTGAAGCTCTCCATCGCGGTGGCGCTGGCCACCATCGCGCTCAAGACTGGCGCCTGGTGGGTGACCGACTCGGTGAGCTTGCTCTCGGACGCGCTGGAGTCGCTGGTCAACCTGGCCGGTGCGATGTTCGCGCTGACCATGGTGACCGTGGCCGATCAACCGCCCGACGCGGACCACCCGTACGGCCATCACAAGGCCGAGTACTTCTCCAGCGGCTTCGAAGGCGTGTTGATCGTGGTGGCGGCGCTGGCCATCATGTGGGCCGCCGGGCACCGGCTGCTGGACCCTCAACCCTTGGAGGACGTGGGTCTGGGATTGGCGTTGTCGGTGGCCAGTTCGGTGCTCAACGGTGCGCTGGCGTTGGCCATGCTGCGCAAGGCGCGCGAGCACCGATCGATGGCGCTGGAAGCCGACGCGCGCCACCTCATCACCGACGTCTGGACGTCGGCCGGCGTGGTGGTGGGCCTGCTGGCGGCGAAGTTCACGGGCTGGCTGTGGCTGGACCCGGTGGTGGCCATCCTGCTGGCGCTGAACATCCTGCGCGAAGGGGGTTCGCTGGTGCGCCGATCGGCCGATGGGCTGATGGACCGCGCGCTGGAGCCTGAGGTGCGCGCCGAGATCGAGAAGACCCTGGACGTCTTTCGCCACCAGGCCATCCGCTTTGACCACGTCAGCACCCGGCGCGCCGGGCAGCGCCGCTTTGTCGATTTGCACATGCATATGCCCTCGGGCTGGACCCTGGGGCGGGCAGCCGCGCTGCGCACCTCGGTGGAGCAGGCGCTGATGAGCGCGGTGCCCGGCCTGCGCGCGTCCATCCAGTTGCTGCCCATGGACGTGGAAGCGCATTTCGACGACCCGAAGGACTTGCTGTGATCGCCTTGCTGCAGCGGGTGTTGCAGGCCCGTGTGGAGGTGGCCGGGCAGACGGTGGGGGCCATCGGTGGCGGCCTGCTGATGCTGGTGTGCGCCGAACCCGAGGACACCCCGGCCGTGGCCTCGAAGCTGGTGGACAAGGTGCTGAAGCTGCGCATCTTTGCCGACGATCAGGGCCGCATGAACCGCAGCGTGCAGGACACCGCGGGGGGTCTGCTGATCGTGTCGCAGTTCACTCTGGCTGCAGATACCCGGGCAGGCAACCGCCCGAGCTTCACCGCCGTGGCAGCGCCCGCGCAGGCACAGGCGCTGTACGAGACGGTCTTGAGCCTGGCCCGTGAGCGTCACCCGCAGGTCGCCTGCGGCCGCTTTGGCGCGGACATGCAGGTGCACCTCGTCAACGACGGGCCGGTGACGATTCCGCTGCGCATCGCCGCCTGAGGTCATTGCCCGCGCCGGGTCGGTGCCTGTGCCGTGGCTGGCGTGCAGGCGCAAAAAAGCCGGCGCTGAGGCCGGCTTTGTCCAGCGGATGTGCGGGCTGCTCAGTCGGCGTACTGGCCTGCGGCCTTGATGACCGGACCCCACTTGTTGATCTCGGCCTCCACGAAGCGCTTGTGCTCGGCCTGACCCAGACGTGCATCGGTCACGACGACAGCGCCGAGCGCTTCCTGGCGCTTGATGAACTCAGGATCGGCCAGGGCCTTGCGCAGCGCGGCGTTGATCTGCTCCTGGATGGGACGGGGCGTGCCCTTGGGGGCGTACATGCCGTGCCAGATGCTGACGTTGAAGCCCTTCATGCCGGACTCGTCCAGCGTGGGCAGCTTGGCCAGCGCGGGCGTTGTCAGGCGGCGCGGGCTGGTGACGGCATAGCCCTTGACCTTGCCACCTTCGATCTGTGCCGAGGTGTTGGTGGTCTGGTCGCACATGATGTCGACCTGGCCGCCCATCAGGTCGGTCATGGCCGGGCCCGTGCCCTTGTAGGGCACCGTGGTCATGTCGATCTTCAGGCTCTGCTGGAACAGCAGGCCGCACAGATGGGACGCAGCGCCCAGCCCCGCATTGGCCAGGTTGATCTTGCCCTTGTTGGCCTCCAGCCACTTCACGAGTTCGGCCATGTTGTTGGCCGGCAGAGTGGGGCGGCCCACGATGGTCATGGGCACGTCATTGACCATGCCCAGGTATTCGAAGTCGCCCAGCGTGTCGTAGGGCATCTTGCGGTACAGGGCCGGCGAGGTGGACATGCCGATGTGGTGCAGCAGCAGGGTGTAGCCATCAGGCGCGGCCTTGGCCACCCTGGCGGCACCCAGGGTGCCACCCGCGCCGCCGACGTTCTCGATGATGACGGTCTGGTTGTTCAGGTGCTTGCTGAGCACCACGCCCAGATCACGCGCCACCTTGTCGGTGGGGCCGCCCGCGGCGAAAGGCACCACGATGGTGACAGCCTTGTCGGGGTAGGCGGCCAGGGCGGACAAGGACAGCGCAGTGGTGGCCAGGGCGGCCAGCAGTTTCTTCATGGGGATGTCTCCGGGTGATGGATTTGGCAGGGCGCGATGGTAGAGCGTTGCGAAAGCCCCTGGCGGTGGAAACTACTTACTCGGACCGGCCTGGGTCAAGAGGGCGCCCGAAGCGGCCGTGCCAGCGCCGCTTCGGGCGCTGGCTATCGATAGGTTCGGGCGTCCTCGATCACCTTGCCGTCGTTGGGCAGGGAGCCGGGGGGCATCAGTTCCACCTCGCAGCGCAGCTTGGTCACGTCGCGCACGGTGTGGGCCACGGCCTCGCCCAGGCCTTCCGAGGCGCCCGCCACCTCCACCCGCAGCGTCATGCGGTCGTTGGCCATCTCCCCTTCCACCACCAGGCGCGCACGCCTGACGCTGGCGTGACGGCGCAGCACCTCGGCCACCTGGCTGGGGTGCACGAACATGCCCCGCACCTTGGCCGTCTGGTCGGCACGGCCCATCCAGCCCTTGATGCGGCCATTCGTGCGGCCGGTGGGGCAGTGACCGGGCAGCACGGCCGACAGGTCACCGGTGCCAAAGCGCACCAGCGGGTATTCGGGGTGGAGCACGGTGACCACCACCTCGCCCACCTCGCCTTCGGGCACCGGGTCGCCCGTGCCGGGCCGCACGATCTCCACCAGCACGCCTTCGTCGACGACCAAGCCCTGGCGGGCGGCGGTTTCATAGGCGATCAAGCCCACGTCTGCGGTGGCATAGGCCTGGTAGCCCTCGACGCCGCGCTCCTTCAACCAGTCGCGCAGCGACGGGGGAAAGGCCTCGCCGCTGACCAGGGCCTTCTTCAGCGACGGGATCACCAGGCCGGTCTCGCCGGCTTTCTCCAGAAGGATGCGCAGAAAGCTCGGCGTGCCGCAGTAGGCGTCAGGTCGCAGGTCGGTCATGGCCTGCAACTGCAACTCGGTGTTGCCCACGCCGCCTGGAAAGACGGTGCAGCCCAGGGCCTGCGCGCCGCTTTCCATCATCCAGGCGCCGGGCGTCAGGTGGTAGCTGAAGCTGTTGTGCACGAGATCGCCGGCCTCGAACCCGGCCGCGCGCAGGGCGCGGGCGATGCGCCAGTAGTCGGTGCTGCCGCCTTCGGGCTCGTAGATCGGCCCGGGCGATTGGTAGACCCTGCGTGCGCCACTCAGGCCCCGGAACCCGCGCCAGCCGATGGCGGAGTAGCCCCCGAAGGGATCCGTGGCCCTCTCGGCCTTCTGCCGCTCCAGCAACTCGGGCTTGCGCAGCACGGGCAGCGCTGCCAGGGCGGCACGGGTGGACACCCTGGCGGGCTCCACGCCCTCCAGCAGCGTGGCCATGCCCGGTACCGTCTGCGCGGCGCGCACGATGCCGGGCAGAGCGGCCATGAGGGCGGCTTCGCGTACCGCAGGTTCGCGGGCTTCGAGGGCGTCCAGTGGGGTCGGGGAGAGGTGGGGGTGGTCAGTCATCTCGGTCGCTCCATTGGGCGAGCTGCTTCTTCAGGTGTTGCGTGAAGTCCCGCACGTCGGCAGAGGTCTTCAGGGTGCGCGCCTGCCACCGCGGGCTGTTGCGCGAGGGCTTGCGCACCACGGCCGCCTCCAGGTGACCCTGCGACACGCTGACCCGGGCGATGACCATGCCGCGACGCTCGAACGCGCCCGCACGCTCGGCGAGACCCAGGTCTTTCAGGTCGCGCCTGAGCCGCTGCAGCGCTTCCTCGGGCTGGAAGGGTGGCGGGGCGAAGCCCCAGGCGTCATCGCTCACGTGGTCGACGGGTAGGTGCGGGGCCGCCCAGTGCGGGCACAAGGAGGTTGTCGTGCGGGTCCTGAACTCAAGCCAGCCAGCGCTTGCGACGCTTGTAGCTCTTGACGTCCTTGAAGCTCTTGCGGTCACCGCCGCCCATGCCGAGGTAGAACTCCTTGACGTCCTCGTTCTCGCGCAGGGCCTTGGCCTCGCCATCCATGACGATGCGGCCGTTTTCCAGGATGTAGCCGTAGTCGGCATAGCGCAGCGCCATGTTGGTGTTCTGCTCGGCCAGCAGGAAGGTCACCTGCTCCTTGGTGTTGAGATCCTTCACGATCTCGAACACCTCTTCCACGATCTGCGGCGCCAGGCCCATGGAGGGCTCGTCCAGCAGCACCATCTTGGGGTTGGCCATGAGCGCGCGGCCGATGGCGCACATCTGCTGCTCACCGCCCGAGGTGTAGGCGGCTTGCGAGGTGCGTCGCGTCTTCAGGCGTGGGAAGTAGTTGTAGACCTTCTCCAGCGTCTGCGCCACCGCGGCCTTGCCGTCCTGGCGGGTGTAGGCGCCGGTCAGCAGGTTTTCCTCGATGGTGAGGTGGGCGAAGCAGTGGCGCCCTTCCATCACCTGGATGACACCGCGGTTGACCATGTCGGCCGTGGACAGCTTCTCGATACGCTCGCCGCGCAGCTCGATGGAGCCCTTGGTGACCTCGCCGCGCTCGCCGGCCAGCAGGTTGCTGACGGCGCGCAGCGTGGTGGTCTTGCCGGCGCCGTTGCCACCCAGCAGGGCGACCACCTTGCCTTCGGGCACGTTCAGCGAGACGCCCTTGAGCACCAGGATCACGTGGTTGTAGATGACCTCGATGCCATTGACGTTCAGGAGGATGTTGCTCATGGGGCGGCCTTCATGTGGCTTGTTCGAGCGCCGCACGCGACGCTCGAACAAGGGCCCCTGGCGGGGCCCTTGAAGAGGATCGGGAAGATCAGCTCTGGCAGTCCTGCGGGCTGCGGCGCTGGATCTTCTTCTCGGCGGCGTAACGGTCAGCGGAAGCGCGGACCATCGGCTTGATGATCTGGTCATCCGCCTGCAGCCAGTCGGAAGACCAGGTGAACTTGGCACCGTCCCACGTATGCACGCGGGCCCAGGCGGAACCCATGTGGTCGGCGCAGCTGGTGGACACCGGACGCATCACGCCCTTGAAGCCCAGCGCGTCGAGCTTGGCCTGCGTCAGGTTGAGGTTCTCGTAACCCCAGCGCGCCTGCTCGCCCGTCACCACCTTGCCCTTGCCGAAGCGCTCTTGCGCTGCGCGCACGCCTTCGACAGCCAGCATGGCGCCCACGACACCGCGCATGTAGAGCACCGATCCGACTTCGTCCTTCGGACCCGTGCCTTGCCCCTTGGCGTGCACCTTGTCGAGGATCTCCTTGACCACTGCGGACTGAGGCTCGGCGCCGTGCTGCATCATCACCGCGTTGTAGCCCTTGGCGGCGGCGCCCACGTCGCGCAGATCGGGCTCAGCGCCTGACCACCAGGTGCCGAACATCTTCTCGCGGGGGTAGCCCGTGGCCACGGCTTCCTTGATGGCCGTGGGCGTCATCACGCCCCAGGTCTGCATGATCACGTAGTCAGGGCGCTGCTGGCGAACCTGCAGCCAGACGGCCTTCTGCTCAACGCCCGGGGCAGGCACCGGCAGCAATTGCATCTCGAAGCCGTGCATCTTGCTGCGCTCGGTGATGATGGGCAGCACTTCCTTGCCGAACGGGCTGTCGTGGTACACCACCGCGATCTTCTTGCCGCGCAGCTTGTCCCAACCGCCTTCGATCTTGGCGATCTGCTGCAGCACCACGTCGCCGGCCACCCAGTAGTGGCCGATCAGCGGGAAGTTCCACTTGAAGACGCCACCATCAGCGCTGTCGCTGCGGCCGTAGCCCGAGGTGATCATCGGGATCTTGTCGTTCGGGATCTTCTCGGTCAGTGCGAAGGTGATGCCGGTGGACAGGGGCTGGAACACGGTGGCGCCACCATGCTTGCCCTTCAGGCGCTCATAGCACTCCACGCCACGGTCGGTGGCGTAGGCGGTCTCGCATTCCTCGACCAGCGTCTGCACGCCGTTGATGCCGCCGCGGATGTTGACGAGCTTCATGTAGTCGGCGTAGCCGTTGGCGAAGGGCGTGGCATTGGGCGCCACGGGTCCGGTGCGGCCTGTCAGGCTGGGAAAGAACTGCACCTTCGCCTGCGCCATCACGGCACCCGAGGTGAGCATTGCGCTGGCACCAGCTGCGGCCAGTGTGGCCGCCAGTGCGATCGATCGGAACTTCATGGTTTGCCTCCAGTAAGGGGTGGTCAGTGCGCTGCACTCGTCAGTGCCGGTGAGTTCGAGAGGGCCCGTCGGCCGCTGGTTGGAAACTTCAATGTTCAATGCGGGAAGGGCCACAGGCGCAGCTTCTCCTTGGCCGTGGACCACAGGCGGGCCAGCCCATGGGGCTCCACGATCAGGAAGAAGACGATGAGCCCGCCGAAGATCATCAATTCGGCATGCGCAACCATCGCGGTGCTGATGTCCACGCCCACGAGAGCCCCTGCCGCAGGCAGGAACTGGTTCAGGAAGATGGGCAGGATCACGATGAAGGCCGCTCCGAAGAAGCTGCCCATGATGGAGCCCAGCCCGCCAATGATCACCATGAACAGCAGTTGAAAGCTGCGGTCGATGGAGAACGCAGCAGGCTCCCAGGAACCCAGGTGCACGAAGGCCCACAGGGCGCCGGCCACGCCGACGATGAAGGAGCTGACGGCAAAGGCGGTGAGCTTGGCGTACACCGGCCGGATGCCGATCACCGCGGCGGCCACGTCCATGTCACGGATGGCCATCCACTCGCGCCCGATGTGGCTGCGCACCAGATTCTTGGCGCCTATGGCAAACACGACCACGATCGCCAGACAGAACAGGTACTTGGTCTCGGGCGTGTTGATGGGAATACCGAAAAAGCTGAGGTCGGAAACGGAGACCGAGCCCGAGGTGCTGTTGTTGGTGAACCAGGAGATGCGCAGGAAGGTCCAGTCCACGAAGAACTGGGCGGCCAGCGTGGCCACAGCCAGGTACAGGCCCTTGATTCGCAAGGAGGGAATGCCAAACAGCACGCCCACCACCGTAGCGCACACGCCGCCCAGCAGCAGCGCGAAGATCAAGGGCATGCCTTCGATGCGCACCATGAAGTTGTAGGCTGCGTAGGCGCCCACGGCCATGAAGGCGCCCGTGCCCAGCGACACCTGTCCGCAATAGCCCACCAGGATGTTCAAGCCCAAGGCAGCCAGGGACAGGATGAGGAACGGGATGAGGATGGCGCGGAAGGCGTACTCGTCTGCCACCATGGGCACGGCGAACACCGCCAGCGCCAGCATCAGGCCGATGGCGACGCGGTCCTGGGCGATGGGGAAGACCTGCTGGTCAGCCCGGTAGCTGGTCTTGAACTGGCCGTTCTCGCGGTAGAGCATGGTTGTGTTCCGTTTACACGCGGTCGATGATCTTTTGGCTGCGGCCGCTCACTTCGTTCGCTTGACTTCGCTGCGCGAAGTCAACCTGCGCCGAAAAATCATTGATCGCTTCTTTCATACGCGATCAATGATTTTTTCGCCGTACAGCCCTTGCGGCCGCACGAGCAGGACGAAGAGCACCAGCACGTAGCCGAACCAGATCTCGATGCCGCCACCCAGCGTGGGCCCGAGGTACACCTCGGAGACCTTCTCGCCCACCCCGATGATGAGGCCGCCGATGATGGCCCCCGGCACGGAGGTCAGGCCGCCCAGGATCACCACCGGAAGCGCTTTCAGTGCCACCAGTGACAAGGAGAACTGAACGCCCAGTTTGCTGCCCCAGATCACGCCGGCCACCAGCGCGACAAAGCCCGCCACCGACCACACGATCACCCAGATGCGCTTGAGCGGAATGCCGATGGACTGCGCCGCCTGGTGGTCGTCAGCCACTGCGCGAAGGGCTCTGCCCGTGGAGGTGTATTGGAAGAACAAGGACAGCACGATCACCAGCGTGGCGGCAATGCCGGCTGCGTACAGGTCTTCCTTGTTCACGAGCACGCCGCCCTTGAACATTCCCTCCAGCAGGAACATGGGGTCCTTGGGCAGACCGACGTCGATCTTGTAGATCTCGCTGCCGAACAGCGTCTGGCCGAAGCCGTCCAGGAAGTAGGTGATGCCCAGCGTGGCCATCAGCAGCGTGATGCCCTCCTGGTTGACGAGTTTGCCCAGAACCAGACGCTCGACCAGCCAGGCCACCGCCACCATCAGCAGCATGGCCACGGCGAAGGCCAGGATGTTGGCCAGCACCTTGCTGTCGAACCCCAACCACTGCGGAATCCACTCCGAGAAGCGCGCCATCGCCAGCGCGGCAAACAGCACCATCGCGCCCTGGGCGAAGTTGAACACCCCCGAAGCCTTGAAGATCAGCACGAACCCCAGCGCCACGAGCGAATACAGCATGCCCGTCATCAGGCCGCCGATCAGCGTCTCCAGAAAGAATCCCATGTCGTGTTCCTCTTTCGGCCTTCAGGGTCAGTGGCTGGTGCCGAGGTACGCGCTGATGACGTCCTCGTTGCTGCGCACCTCGTCGGGGGTGCCGTCGCCGATCTTCTTGCCGTAGTCCAGCACCACCACGCGGTCGGAGATGTCCATGACCACGCTCATGTCGTGCTCGATCAGCACGATGGTGGTGCCGAACTCGTCGTTGACGTCCAGCACGAAGCGGCACATGTCCTGCTTCTCCTCGACGTTCATGCCGGCCATGGGCTCGTCCAGCAGCAGCACCTGAGGCTCCATGGCCAGGGCCCGGCCCAGGTCCACGCGCTTTTGCAGGCCGTAGGGCAGGCGGCCCACAGGTGTCTTGCGGTAGGCCTGGATCTCCAGGAAGTCGATGATGTGCTCGACGAACGCACGGTGTTCCTCTTCCTCACGCTGCGCCGCCCCGAGCCTGAAGGCCTGCTGGAAGATGTTGGTCTTCATCTTGAGGTTGCGGCCCGACATCAGGTTGTCGATCACGTTCATGCCCTTGAACAAGGCCAGGTTCTGGAACGTGCGCGCGATGCCCATCTCGGCCACCTGGCGCGAGTTCATGTGGCCGAAGGTCTTGCCGCGGAAGGTGATGGTGCCCTTTTGGGGCGTGTAAACGCCATTGATGCAGTTCAGCATCGAGCTCTTGCCCGCGCCGTTGGGGCCGATGATGGCGCGTACCTCGTGCTCGCGCACGTTGAAGCTGATGTCGGTCAGGGCCTTGACGCCGCCGAAGGCCAGAGAAATGCCCTGGACGTCCAGGATGACATCGCCGATCTTGCGGCTGTCCGTGCGGGGGCTCGCGCCCGCGTCTGTGGTGGTGGGGGTGCTCATGCTCAGGCCGCCTGCTTCACGCTGCTGAAGGTCTTGACGTCGATGATCTTCAAGGTGGCGCTCACGCTGCCGCTGCGACCATCCTCGAACTTCACCGCCGTCTCGATGAACTGCTCGGACCTGCCGCCGTACATGGCGTCCACCAGCACCTGGTACTTGTCGCCGATGTAGCCGCGGCGCACCTTGCGCGTGCGGGTGAGTTCGCCGTCGTCGGCGTCCAGTTCCTTGTGCAGCACCAGGAAGCGGCTGATCTGGCTGCCGGCCAGCTTCTCGTCCTGGGCCAGATCGGCGTTGACCTTTTCCACGCACTCGCGGATCAACTCCAGCACATCGGGCTTGCCTGCCAGGTCGGTGTAGCCGGCGTAGGGCAGGTTGCGCCGCTCGGCCCAGTTGCCCACGGCCTCGAAGTCGATGTTGAGAAAGGCGCAGACCTTCTCGCGCCGGTCACCGAAGGCCACCGCCTCCTTGATGTGGGGGAAGAACTTGAGCTTGTTCTCCACGTACTTGGGCGCGAACATGGCGCCGTCGTTGGGGCCGCCCAGGATGCGGCCCACGTCCTTGGCGCGGTCGATGATCTTCAGGTGGCCGTGGCTGTCCAGGAAGCCGGCGTCGCCCGTGTGGTACCAGCCGTCAGGCGTGAGCACCTCGGCCGTGGCTTCGGGGTTCTTGTAGTAGCCCTTGAGCAGCCCCGCGCTCTTGACCAGGATCTCGCCGTTGTCGGCCAGGCGGATCTCCACCCCTGCAATGGGCACGCCCACGGTGTCGGCGCGGGCCTCGTGGTCAGGCTGCAGGCACACGAACACGGCGGTCTCGGTGGAGCCGTAGAGCTGCTTGAGGTTGATGCCGATGGAGCGGTAGAAGGTGAAGAGGTCCGGCCCGATGGCCTCGCCCGCGGTGTAGGCCACGCGCACCCGCGACAGGCCCAGGGTGTTGCGCAGCGGGCCGTAGATGAACAGGTTGCCCAGCTTCCACATCAGGCCGTCGGTGAAGGACAAGGCCTTGCCGTCCATGCGGTCAGGCCCTGCGCGGCGTGCCACCTCCATGAAGGTCTTGAACAGCCACTTCTTGATCGCACCGGCGTCTTCCATGCGGATGGTGACGCTGGTCAGCAGGCCCTCGAACACCCGCGGCGGGGCGAAGTAGTAAGTCGGCCCGATCTCCTTCATGTCGATCGTGACGGTGGCGGCCGATTCCGGGCAGTTGACGATGTAGCCGCAGGCCAGCCACTGCGCGTAGCTGAAGATGTTCTGGCCGATCCAGGCCGGCGGCAGGTAGGCCAGCACTTCCTCATCGGCGCTAAGCTTGTCGAAGTCTGCCCCGGCGCGGGCGCGGTCCAGCAGGGTCTGGTGCGTGTGCACCACGCCCTTGGGGTTGCCGGTGGTGCCCGAGGTGAAGAACATCGAGGCCACGTCTTCGGGCTTGACCTGCGCGACAGCGGCCTCATAGAAGCCGGGCTCGCGCTGCAGGCGGGCGCGCCCGGACTCGATCAGGGCGTCCAGCGACGCGAGGCCGGCCACGTCGTACTTGCGCAGGCCGCGCGGGTCGTCGTACCAGATGCGCGCCAGTTGAGGGCACTTCTCGCGCACCTCGACGAGCTTGTCGACCTGCTCCTGGTCTTCCACCACGGCGAACGCCACCTCGGCGTTGTTGATGGGGAAGACCATCTCGGCGGCCACGGCGTCCTGGTACAGCGGCACGGGGATGGCCCCCAGCGACTGCGCCGCCAGCATGCAGGCGTACAGGCGCGGGCGGTTGTCGCCCACGATGACGATGTGCTGGCCCCGCGACAGCCCCGCCTCGGCCATGCCGCAGGTCAGCGCGGCCACCTCATCTGCCAACTCGCGCCAGGTGGTGGTCTGCCAGATGCCGAACTCTTTCTCGCGCAGGGCTGGCGCCTGGGGGCGGGCCTGCGCATGGTCGAGCATCAGACGGGGAAAGGTGGTCTCCAACGCGGTCTCCTCGGCGCGGGGGTGTGGCCAACAAGCCCGTCTTGGCGGACGCGCGGGGCCACGGCACACTGTGCGCTTCAACAGACATGCTAGGCCCCGCATTGACGCCCAGTTGTCCGTCGGACGACATTCCTAGGGTTGTCACTGATGGGGCTTTCCAGGGGTATTGACGGTGATCCATCGCAGCGTGCTGGAACGCGCCCGGCCAGCCACCCGCGCCGAGCTGGAGGGCATTCCCTGGCTTCGTGTGCTGGAAGGGCCAGACCTGCAGCGAGCCCAGACCGCGTTGCGGATCGCCCCGGCGCAGACGGGCGACCGCATCTGCCGCTTCGGCCGTGCGCCCACCTTCTGGTTCGGCGTGGTTGACGGCCTGCTCAAGATGAGCAACGACACCCCTTCGGGCGGCACCATCACCTACATGGGCGTGCCGCCCGGCGCCTGGTTTGGCGAGGGCACGCTGATCAAGCGCGAGCCCTACCGTTACAACATCGAGGCGTTGCGCCGCAGCACGGTGGCGGGCCTGCCCATCGAGGACTTCCACGCCCTGCTGGACCGCAGCATTCCCTTCAACCGCTACCTGATGAACCAGCTCAACGAGCGCCTGGGGCACTTCATCGCGGCGCGCGAGATCGACCGCCAGGACGACCCCGACAGCCGCGTGGCTGGCAGCCTGGCGCAGCTTTTCAACCCCGTGCTCTACCCTGGCGTGGGCGGCCTGCTGCGCATCACCCAGCAGGAATTGGGCTATCTGGTGGGCCTGTCGCGCCAGCGCGTGAACCAGGCCTTGAATACCTTGGCCGCGCAGGGCCTGATCGGCATCGAGTATGGCGGCGTGCGGGTGCGTGACCTGGAAGCGCTGCGGAGATTCAGCGTTCGCTGAGCGTCTGATGCCGCCCACTTCTACACTGCGCTGCCGCGTGCAGACCCTTGCTGGATGGAGTACCCCCTCATGCTGAAACGATGGGTACTGACCCTTTCGACCCTGGTCGTCCTGTGGGCCCCCGACCTGGCGGGTGCGCAGGCGGCGGCCTTGCCCCCCGGCGTGAGCCAGGTGGTGGCTGTCGAGGGCATCACCGAGTACCGCCTGCCCAACGGCCTGCAGGTGCTGCTGGTGCCCGACGATGCCAAGCCCACCACCACGGTCAACGTCACCTACCGGGTGGGCTCGCGCCACGAGAACTACGGTGAAACCGGCATGGCCCACCTGCTGGAGCACCTGATCTTCAAGGGCACGCCCACCACGCGCAATGTGCTGGGCGAGTTGAGCAAGCGCGGCATGCGTGCCAACGGCACCACCTGGTTCGACCGCACCAACTACTTCGCCAGCTTCGCCGCCAATGACGAGCAACTGCGCTGGTACCTGGCCTGGCAGGCCGATGCCATGGTCAACAGCTTCATTGCCAAGGCCGACCTCGACACCGAGATGACGGTGGTGCGCAACGAGATGGAGTCGGGCGAGAACAACCCGTTTCGCGTCCTGCTGCAAAAGGCCATGGCCTCGATGTACCAATGGCACAACTACGGCAAGAGCACGATCGGCGCGCGCAGCGACGTGGAGAACGTAGACATTGCCCGTCTGCAGGACTTCTACCGCAAGCACTACCAGCCCGACAACGCCACGCTGACCGTGGCCGGCAAGTTCGATCCCGCCAAGGTGCTGCAGTGGGTGGCCGAGTCCTTCGGCCCCATCCCGAAGCCGACGCGCGTGCTGGCGCCCACCTACACCCTCGATCCCGTGCAGGACGGTGAGGCGACCGTCACCGTCAGGCGCGTGGGCGGCACACCGGTGCTGCTGGCGGGCTTTCACGTGCCGCCGGGCGCGAGCCGTGACTTTGCCGCGCTGTCGCTGCTGAGCCAGGTGATGGGCACGGCACCGGCCGGGCGCCTGCACAAGCGGCTGACCGAACAGCAGCTGGCGGCAGCGACCTTCGGCTTTGCGTGGGGCCTGGCCGAGCCCGGCCCGCTGTTCCTGGGCGCGCAACTGTCGCCCGGGCAGGATGTGGACAAGGCCCGGGCCGAGCTGCTGGCGACCATCGACGGCCTGGCCACCGAGCCGGTGACGGCGCAGGAGCTGGAGCGCGTGCGCAAGCAATGGCTCAATGCCTGGGAGCTGGGCTTCACCGACCCCGAACGGGTGGGCGTGGCCTTGTCGGACGCCATCTCCCGCGGGGACTGGCGGCTGTTCTTCCTGGACCGCAACCACGTGCGTGCCGTCACGGTGGAAGACATCAACCGCGTCGCCGCCCAGTACCTCAAGCGCGACAACCGCACGCTGGCCACCTACCTGCCGGTGACGCAGACCGATCGCGCGCCCGCGCCCGCCCGGGTGGACCCGGCCGCAGCCCTGAAGGATTTCCGCGGCGATGCCACCGCCGCACAGGCCGAGAGCTTCGACCCGACGCCAGAGAACCTGGATGCGCGCACGCAGCTGTCGACGTTGCCCTCCGGCCTGAAGCTGGCCTTGTTGCCCAAGGGCGCGCGAGGGGGCGTGGTCCACGCCCGGCTGGCGCTGCGCTTCGGGGATGCACAGACGCTGCAGGGGCTCTCCACGGTCTCGGGCCTGGGCGCGTCGCTCGTGGACAAGGGCGGTGCCGGCCTGTCCCGCCAGCAGATCCGTGACCGTCTGGACGCCTTGCGTGCCCAGGTCGGTGTGGGGGCGTCGGACCAAGGCTGGTCGGTCAACATCACCACGGTGCGCCAGCACCTGCCCGAGGTGGTCAGGCTGGTCGGGCAACTGTTGCGTGAGCCGGCCTTCCCTGCCGAGGCGCTGGAGGAGGTGCGGCGCCAGGCGCTGTCTTCGCTGGAGCAGGGCCGCAAGGAGCCCGGCGCCGTGGTGGCCGATGTGCTGGCCCGCCACGGCAACCCGTACCCGCGCGGCGACCTGCGCCACGCGCCCAGCTTCGAGGAGCGCGAGCAGGACCTCCAGGCCGTCACGGTGGCCCAGCTGCGGGATTTCCACCGACGTTTTCTGAGCGCAGCACACGGCCAGTTCAGCGCCGTGGGGGACTTTGACGCGGTCGCGCTGCGCGAGTCCCTGGCCGCGGCGCTGGGCGACTGGACGCAGCCCGCGGCGGGGCCGGCGCGCTATGCCCGTGCCCCACGGCCCTTGACCGCGGTGGCGCCCGAGCGCTTCGTGCTGCGCACGCCCGACAAGCAGCGTGCCAACCTGCAGGCCCAGCTGGCGCTGCCTTTGAACGACCAGGATGCCGATCACGTCGCCCTGCTGGTGGGCAATTTCATCCTGGGGGGCAACCCTGCATCGCGGCTGTGGGCGCGGGTGCGCGAGAAGGAAGGCCTGAGTTACGACGTGCGTTCCTTCATCGGCTGGAACCCGGTGGACCGCAACTCCACCTGGACGGCCACGGCCATCTTCGCCCCCGAAAACCAGCCCAAGGTGGAGGCCGCCGTGAAGGAGGAGATCGCCCGCATGCTGGGCGAGGGCATTGGTGCGCAGGAACTGGCCCAGGCCCAGCAGGCCTTGCTGAACCAGCGCCGCCTGTCACGGGCCCAAGACCCGGTGGTGGCCAGTGGCTGGCAGTTCAACCTGGAGCATGCCCGCACCTTTGCCCAGGCCCGCAGGCTTGATGACCAGATCGCCGCCGTCACCGTGGAGCAGGTCAATGCCGCGCTGCGACGCCACCTGGACCCCTTACGTATCGTCTGGGCCTGGGCCGGAGATTTCAAGAAGCCCTGATGGGCAGGCCCCGGGGTGCGGGGGACCGGGCCGGATCTGGACTGTTCCTACGCCCCGCCGTTCGCCACCCCGGCCGCCACATGCCCGGCCGGCACGTGGGCCGCGGCCGAGTCCACGTGGCCGGTCTGGTCATCGAAGAAAAAGTCTGGCTCGAATTCGCGCAGGAACTCGCCCTTGGGCAGGCCGCCCAGGAACATGGCCTCGTCGACTTCGATCTGCCAGTCCATCAGGGTGCGGATGGCGCGCTCGTGGGCCGGCGCGCTGCGCGCGGTGACCAGCGCGGTGCGGATGCGCATGGGGGTGGTGGTGGGCGCCGCGCCGGTCACGCCTGACGCGCCGTCATGCGAGGCCAGGCCCGCTCGCTGCAGCCGGTGCAGCGCCTCCAGCAGCGGCTTGAAGGGCCCGGGCGACAGGGGCTTGCCGGAGTGCGTGCGTTCGTGGCTCTGGAAGGCGTCCAGCCCGCCGTGGCGGAACACGCGCTCGGCCTCGTCGGAGAACAGCACGGCATCGCCGTCGAAGGCGATGCGCACCTCCTGCGGGTGGGCATCGGAGGCCCGCGCGCTGTGCGGGTACACCCGTGCGGCCGGCACGCCGGCGGCCAGGGCGCTGCGCACGTCGGCCTCGTTCACGGACAGGAAGAGGTTCGCGTCCAGGGGCTTGAGATAACGCCAGGGGCTCTGGCCCCGCGTGAACACGCCGCGCTCGATGGGCAGGCCGTAGTGCTGGGCCGAGCGGAACACGCGCATGCCCGAGACCGGATCATTGCGCGACAGGATCACCACCTGCACGCGCGGCACGTCGGCGTTGAAGGCCAGCAGCTTGCGCACGAGGGAGAAGGCCACGCCCGGACGTGCCGGCTGGTCCAGGCGCTGCAGTTGCAACTGCATGTACGCCCGGTCGTCCTGCGCCTCGAACAGGCGGTTCTCTTCCTCGAAGTCGAACAGCGCGCGCGAGGAGATGGCGACGACGAGCTGACCTTCCAGGGTGGTGGGCATGGCCGGCGCTCAGTGCACGAAGCCGATGGGCGTGCGCCGCGCTGCGGCTCCGGGCAGGTCGCGCCGCTCGATGGTCTCCCGTCCCTCCAGCCGCGCATTGCCGAAGGCGGTCATCCAGGCGCGGCGCATCTCCCGCGGCGCCAGCTCGGCCATGGCGTCCAGCACTTCGTCGCTGGCCTCGGGGTCGAAGCGCCGGCCCCAGTCGTGCTGCGTGCGGATGCTGGCGTACAGCCGGCTGGCGATGGCGCGCGCGGCGTCGCGGTCAGGGCTGTGCACCTCGTAGACGTTCATGCGGTTGAGGATGGGTTCCGGTATCGAGCGCTCGTCATTGGCCGTGGCCACCCAGATGATCTGGCTGGCGTCGATGGCCACCTCGGCGAACTCGTCGGTGAACGCCTGGGCCGTGTCCTGCTCCAGCAGGCTGTACAGCGCGCCCAGCGGGTCATAAGCCTGCTCTGCGCGCGCCTTGTCGATCTCGTCAACCACCATCACCGGGTTGGCGTAGGTGCCGTCCACCAGGGTCTCGAAGACCTTGCCAGGGCGCGCGCCCTTCCACTGGCTGGAGGCACCGCTGAGGATCCAGCCGGCCGTCAGGCTGCTCATCGGCACGAAGCCCATGCCCGTGCCCAGCAGACGGGCCAGGGTGCGGGCGAAGTGCGTCTTGCCGATGCCCGGCGGGCCCAGCAGCAGCATGGGGGTGATCTCCAGCGCATCGGCGCTGTCCTGGCACAGCGCCAACTGCCGCTTCAGATCGTCCAGCGCCTCTTGGAAGTTGGGCAGTTCCTCATAGAGACTGTCCATCACCGGCAGGCCCGAGGGCTTGACCTGGAAGCGTTCAGGTCCTTTTTCCAGCATGCGCTCGTAGGTGCTGCGCAGGCTCTCGTGTTCCTTGTGCGGCAGCTTGTCCAGGCGCTTGGCCACATCCTCGGGCCGGTACACCGCGCGCATGCGGGCGATCGGCAGGGAGGGGCCTCGGGTGACGGGCAGTCTCTCGGGGTTCTGGCTCATGGCGGCTGTCCTCCTTCAACACGGTCACTGAGGTCCACCGGACCTTCCAGACCATTGAAGCAAAGGCCAGCGCCGGCAGCATCGGGAAAAGGCCGTAGAAGGCAGTGCTTTAGGGGCAGATCAGCACTCGAAGCGTGCGGCTGCTGGCAAAGAAAGCGGCCTTGTCGCGCGAGCCTGCCTTGTGTCCCGGCCGGGGCGCGGGGCCTCACTTGACCCAGGCGTTCATCTGGATGATGGGCAGCAGCACCGCCAGCACGATCAGCATCACCACCGCGCCCATGGCCACGATCAGCAGCGGCTCCAGCACGGTGGCCAGCGCCATGGCGCGGCGTTGCACTTCCCCCGAGAGCTGCACGGCCGCGCGCGAGAGCATCTGCGGCAACTGCCCCGTCTGCTCGCCCAGGCGCGCGAACATGGCCAGCAGGCCGGGAAAGCGCTTCTTGGCCGCCAGTGCGCTGGCCAGCGGCGCGCCCTCGCGCACCTGCACCAGCGCGTCCAGCGCGTCGGCGCGCAGGGCGCGGTTGCCCAGGGTTTCCGCGGCGGCTTGCAGGGCCTTGAGGATGGGCACGCCCGCGCCTGCCAGCATGGCCAGGGTGCCAGCAAAGCGCGCCGCGTTGTAGCCCCGCGCCAGGCGGCCCACCAGCGGCAGGCGCAGCCAGGCGGCGTCCATGCGCAGGCGCACCGCTTCCTGGCGGCGCAGCAGCAGCAGCGTGGCCAGGCCGCCGGCAGCGCCCAGGGCCACCAGCCAGCCCCAGTCGCGCGCGAACTGGCTGAATGCCAGCATCGCCACCGTCAGCACAGGCAAGGCACGGCGGGAACTGGTGAACACGCTGGCCACCTGCGGCACGACATAAGTGACCAGGAAGATCACGATGAGCAAGGCGATGCCCGAGACGATGGCCGGGTACAGCGAGGCGCCGATCAGCTTGGACTTCAAGGCCTGGCGTTCCTCCAGGTCGTCAGCCAGCTTTTCCAGCACCTGCCCCAGCGCGCCGCCTTGCTCGCCAGCCCCCACCACGGCACGGTAGACGTCGTCGAACTCCCTTGGCGCGGTGGACAGTGCATGCGCGAAGCTGTGGCCGGCATTGACCTCGCTGCGCAACTGGGCCACCAGGTCACGCTGACGCGGGTCTTCGGCGTCGTCGGCCAGCGCGGTGAGCGCCCGCTCCAGGGGCAGTCCCGCGCCCACCAGACCGGCCAGTTGCCGCGTCCATACCGTCAGGTCCGTGCCTCGAAACACCCTGCGCCCGAAGGTGGGGGCTGTCGGGCTGTGCGATGCACCGTCCACGGCCTGCACTTCCAGCGGCACCAGCGAGCGCGTGCGCAACTGCATGCGCACCGCGCGGGCCGTGTCCGCCTCCAGCACGCCGCTGTGCGTCTTGCCGGCGGCGTCCACGGCCTCGAAGCGAAAGGCAGGCATGAGTTCAGCGCAGCAGAAGGTGTTGCGGGTTCAAGGCGTTGCGGTGCTCAGTCGCGTGTCACGCGCACCACTTCCTCGGCCGAAGTCACCCCTTCGGCCACCAGCCGCTGCCCGTCTTCGCGCATGGGCCGCAGGCCGCCGCGCAGGGCCGCCACCGTGAGCTCGCTCTCGGCCGCCCGGTTGTGGATGAGCGCGCGCACCTCCTCGTCGGCGGTCATCAGTTCGTACACGCCCGTGCGGCCCTTGTAGCCGGTGTGCCCGCAGGCCGGGCAGCCCACGGCGTGCCACAACCCTTGGGCATCCTGGCGCCGGCAGGCGGTGCACAGCTGGCGCACCAGGCGCTGCGCCAGCACGCCCAGCAGGCTGGAGCTCAGCAGGAAGGGCTCCACGCCCATGTCGGTCAGGCGCGTGACGGCCGAAGGTGCGTCGTTGGTGTGCAGCGTGGCCAGCACCAGGTGGCCGGTGAGCGAGGCCTGGATGGCAATCTGCGCGGTCTCGTAGTCGCGGATCTCGCCGATCATGATGACGTCCGGGTCCTGCCGCAGGATGGCGCGCAGCGCCTTGGCGAAGGTGAGATCGATCTTCGCGTTCACCTGGGTCTGGCCGATGCCGGGCAGCTCGTACTCGATGGGGTCTTCCACGGTCAGCACGTTGGTGGTGGCCGTGTCCATGCGCGCCAGCGAGGCGTAGAGCGTGGTGGTCTTGCCCGAGCCCGTGGGCCCGGTGACCAGCACGATGCCGTGCGGCTGGCGGATCAACCGGTCAAAGCCTTGCAGCACCTGACCGCTCATGCCCAAGGCCTCCAGGCTGAAGCGCGTTTCGGTCTTGTCCAGCAGGCGCAGCACCGCGCGTTCGCCGTGGGCGCCAGGCAGGGTGGAGACCCGCACGTCGATGGCCCGCGTGCCCAGCCGCAGCGAGATGCGGCCGTCCTGCGGCAGGCGTTTTTCCGAGATGTCGAGCTCGGCCATGATCTTCAGGCGCGAGATCAGCGCGGCGTGCAGCGCCTTGTTGGGCTGCACCACCTCGCGCAGCGTGCCGTCCACGCGGAAGCGCACCGCGCTGCTGCGCTCGTAGGGCTCGATGTGGATGTCGCTGGCGCCGTCGCGCACACCCTGGGTCAGCAGGGCGTTGAGCATGCGGATGATGGGCGCGTCATCGGCGGCTTCGAGCAGATCTTCCACGGCGGGCAGTTCCTGCATCAGGCGCGACAGGTCCACGGCGCTTTCCACCTCGCCCACCACCGCCGCGGCGCTGCCTTCGCCGCCCGCGTAGGCCGCGGCGATGCGCGCCTGCAGCTGGGGTGCCGCTTCGCGCTGCCACAGGTCCACAGGATGCACGCGCAGCACTTCCGACAAGGTGGACAGTGGCGTGGCCGGCGTCGTCCACAGCACGCGCTGGCGGCCATCGTCCTGCAGCAGGACCTGACGGGCCTTGGCGAAGGCGTAGGGCAGGGGGTGTCGCATGCCGTGGCGCTCAGGGCTTGGCGGGCGGTGCGGCAGGGGCCGGGCCTGTGGCCGCACCAGCAGCCGGACCCGCAGCCTGACCCGCAGCCGGACCAGAAGCCGGACCAGAAGCCGGTCCTGGGGCCGGGGCCTGAACCGGCGGCAGCACCGGGCTGTCCTGCAGCGGCAGCATGGGGTGGGGCGCCGGCTGCGCTTCCTTCTGCTGGGCGCGGATCTGGTCGTAGCGGTCCAGGCTCAGGCGGTCGCCCGCCGGGGCGTCACGCAGCACCACCGGCCGCAGGAACACCATCAGGTTGGTGCGGTTCTTGGTGCGGCTCTCGCTGCGAAACAGCGTCCCCACGCCCGGGATGTCCCCCAGCAGCGGGACCTTGGACTTGTTCTCGATGAAGCGGTCCTCGATCAGCCCGCCCAGCACGATGATGCCGCCATCGTCCACCACCACGTTGGTCTCGATCTGCCGCTTGTTGGTGGAGGGCCCCGCGTTGGTGGTACCCGGGGCCACCTTGTCACTGACGCTGGAGGACTCCTGGAAGATCGTCATGCGCACGGTGCCGCCCTCACCGATCTGCGGCTTGATGCGCAGCGTGATGCCCACATCCTTGCGCTCGATGGTCTGGAAGGGGTTGGCCACCGAAGTGCCGGTACTGGTGAACTGGCCCGTCACGAAGGGCACGTTGCTGCCCACCACGAACTTCGCTTCCTCGTTGTCCAGCGTGATCAGGTTGGGCGTGGAGATGATGTTGGTGCTGGTCTGGCTCTGCAGCGCGCGGGCGATGGCCGACAGCGCGTAGGTGCCGCCGTAGTTGCGGATCAGGCCGATGTTCAAGCCTTCACCCAGGTTGATCTTTCCGGCGGCCGCGCCGGTATTCAGCCCGATGAGGTTGCCGGTGGTGCCGAAGTTGGTGCCCACGCCGATCAGGCTGCTGTCGCCCCGGCTGCCGATGAGGCCCTGCCACTGGAAGCCGAAGTCCGCCGCGTTCTCGCCCGACACCTCCACGATCATGCTCTCGATGTACACCTGGGCGCGGCGCGTGTCGAGCTGGTCGATCATGGCCCGCACCTGACGGTACAGCGGTTCGGGCGCGGTGATGATCAGCGAGTTGGTGGCCGGGTCAGCCTGCACGAAGCCGCCCGTGGAGGGCTGGGCCGCCGCCGTGATGGGCGCAGTGGCGGCGGCCCCCGGAGCCCCGACAGCGGGCGGGGCAGGCATGCTGCCGGACGTGGCGCCGCCGGTGCTGCCCGAGGTCGGGCCCGGGCCCCCCGTGGCGCTGCCGGTGCTGGCAAAGGCAGCACGCAGCACGGTGGCCAGGCGTGTGGCATCGGCGTTGCGCAGGTGCACCACCCAGAAGTTGCCTTGCGGCCCCGCGCCCTGGGCGGGCCGGTCGAGCTTGTCGATGATGGACAAGGTTCCGGCCAGCCGTGCACGGTTGGGTGCGCGCACGATCAGCGAGTTGCTGCGGGAATCCGCGGCCACCGTCACGCCCGTGCCCGCGCCGGCGCCCGCGGTCGCCCCAGGCGTGCCGGGCACCGTGGCTTCGGACAGGCGCTGCACCAGCTGGGCCAGATCGGCCGCCACCGCATGCTTCAGCGGCACGATCTCGATGTCGGTCTGGGCGGGCTGGTCCAGCGCCGCGATGATCTTGCCCAGGCGCTGCAGGTTGTCGGCGTAGTCGGTGATGATCACCGTATTGCTGCCCGGGCTGACGTTGATGGTGTTGTTGGCCGTGATCAGCGGGCGCAGCACCGTCACCAGGTTGTTCGCGTTCTCGTAGCGCAGGCTGAAGATCTGCGTCAGCACCTGGTCGGCCCGTGCCGTGGCTTCGCCCACCACCACGGTGCCGGCCTGCAGCTTGGCGTCGGCCTCGGGCACCACCTTCAGCAGGCCCGCGCTCTCCACCATCGCAAAGCCCAGCCCCCGCAACGCCGTGAGGTAGCTGGCATAGGCCTCGCGGATGGTCTGGGGCTGCTCGCTGTAGACAGTGATGTTGCCCTTCACCCGGGGGTCCACGGCGATCTGGCGCTCGATCATGGCGCCGAAGGCCCGTGTCACGGCCTCTACATCGGCGTTGACGAAGTTGACCGTGACCTTGGTGCGCGACCGCATGGCGCGTGTGTCGGGCTGGGGGGCGGCTGGGGTTGCAGGGGCGGCGGAAGGGGCGGCCGCAGAGGCGTTGCCCGCCGACTGGGCGTGCAATTTGGTGGGGGCCAGCATCCCGCTGCCCGTACCCACCCACAGTGCGGCCGCCAGTGTGCTCAGGGAAAGCCGAGACGGGTTCATGCTCATCCGATCGAAAGAATCGACCGCGCTCCGTCGCGCGTGCCGATGAGGTTCAACAGATTCTGCAGCGCGGCCTCCTGGCCGGGCGCGGCGCGGGCTTCGCCGCGCAACCGCAGCCGTGCCCCCGTCCACTGCCCGGAGGCACTGAGCAGCAGGGCGCCGTCGAGGGTGTTCAACTGCACCGTGGCGGCCTCACCGCCGCCGGGGCCGGCCACCACCACCCGGTAGCTGCCCAGGCGCGGCAGAGTGGACAGGCGTGAGGCGATGTCGGTGGCCTCCAGCA
>Ga0315907_10001739_pt1 | contig 29016 bp, 31 predicted proteins | sample LakEriMetagenome_3_FD_203525 | JGI IMG/M metagenome (GOLD analysis project Ga0315907, IMG submission 203525) | Freshwater fungal communities from buoy surface, Lake Erie, Ohio, United States - Buoy 12 MA123 | ecosystem: Environmental > Aquatic > Freshwater > Lake > Lake biofilm | place: USA...
GACGCCTGAAAGGTTGGCGATTCGACCGCGACGAGGCCAACCGCCGTGCGTAGCCTGCTGGACACCAACGTCCTGATCTATGCGGACGCTGCAGACGAGCCGGCCAAGCAGCGCCAGGCGGTGGGCCTTATCAGCGAGCTGCGCCGCACCGGGGACGCGGTGTTGTCCACCCAGGTGTTGCAGGAATACGTGAACGTGGCCCTGCGCAAGTTGCGCCTGCCGCCGGCCCTCATCCGCGAGCGGCTCGCCTTCTACAGGCGCTTCGATCTGGTGGTTACCTCACCCGACTTGATTGCAGCCGCACTGGACCTGCACGTGCTGCGCAGCATCTCGTTCTACGACGCGCTCGTCGTCCAGGCCGCCGCCGCGGGTGGTTGTCAGCGTGTCTTGAGTGAGGACCTGCAGCACGGCGCCACCCTGGGCGGCGTGCGTATCGTCAACCCTTTCTTGGGCGAGGGCTGAACTGCGCGCGTGTTGGGTGTGGTGAGTTGCTTCGCCGCCGCGACGGCCCGGGCACGGGGCCCGCTCGGGCGGTCGGCCTTGCAGGCCAACACCGCTGCGATGCTCGCCCCAGGGCCGCGCCGCCGAACTCGCTACGCTCACCTGCGGTTCGCTGCGCTCAGACAACGGCGGCGAGCATGTCCACGAGGCGCGCTGCGCGCGCCGGCCCTGCGGCTGCGCTTCTCGCCGCCCTCAACGGGCCCCGCGCCCGGGCCGGCGCGGCGGCTGCGGGTGGTGGGTGGTGGGTGGTGGGTGAGTGTCCCTTCACAATGCTCCCCATGGCCCGCGAATCCAAGACCCTCTACACCTGCCGCGAGTGCGGTGGCAACAGCGCCAAGTGGTTGGGCCAGTGCCCGCATTGCAAGGCCTGGAACACGCTGGAGGAGTCGGTGGCCGAGCCTGCGGGTGGGGCAGGCAAGAACCGGTTCCAGGCGCTGGCGCGCAGCCAGCCGGTGGCCACGCTGTCCGAGATCGAGGCGGCCGACGTCGAGCGCACGCCCACGGGGCAGGAGGAGCTCGACCGCGTGCTGGGCGGCGGCATCGTCGCGGGTGGGGTGGTGCTGATCGGCGGTGACCCGGGCATTGGCAAGAGCACGCTGCTGCTACAGGCGCTGGACGCGTTGTCCGCACAGGTACCCGTGCTCTATGTGACGGGTGAGGAAAGTGGTGCCCAGGTGGCGCTGCGCGCGCGCCGTTTGGGTCTGGCGGGCCGCAAGGTGCGGGTGCTGGCCGAGATCCGCCTGGAGGCCATCTTGGCCACGCTGGAGACCGAAGGCCCAGCGTTTTGCGTCATCGACTCCATCCAGACGCTCTATTCCGATCAACTCAGCTCCGCTCCGGGATCGGTGGCGCAGGTGCGCGAGTGCGCGGCGCAGCTCACGCGCGTGGCCAAGACCAGCGGCTGCGCGATGGTGCTCGTAGGACACGTCACGAAAGAGGGCGCGCTGGCCGGCCCGCGGGTGCTGGAGCACATCGTGGACACGGTGCTGTACTTTGAAGGCGACACGCATTCCAGCTTCCGTCTGGTGCGGGCCATCAAGAACCGCTTCGGCGCGGTCAATGAAATTGGCGTCTTCGCCATGACCGAACGCGGCCTGAAGGGGGTGAGCAACCCGAGCGCCATCTTCCTGTCCACCCACGGCGAGCCCGTGCCGGGTTCCTGCGTGATGGTGACGCTGGAAGGCACGCGGCCGCTGCTGGTGGAGATCCAGGCGCTGGTGGATTCGGGCGGGCCCAGCCCGCGCCGGCTGTCGGTGGGCCTGGACCGGGACCGCCTGGCCATGCTGCTGGCAGTGCTGCACCGCCACGCCGGGGTGGCCTGCATGGACCAGGATGTCTTCGTCAACGCGGTGGGCGGTGTGCGCATCGGCGAGCCGGCGGCAGACTTGGCGGTGCTGCTGGCGATCCAGGGCTCGCTGCGAGGCCGGGCGCTGCCGCGCGGCTTCTTCGCCTTCGGCGAGGTGGGGCTGGCCGGCGAGGTGCGGCCCGCCCCGCGCGGCCAGGAGCGCTTGAAGGAAGCAGCCAAGCTCGGCTTCTCCGTGGCGGTGGTGCCCAAGGCGAATGCGCCCAAGAAGCCCATCGAGGGCCTGACCGTGCATGGCGTGGAGCGCATCGAGCAGGCCATCGAGGTGGTGCGGGGCTTGTAGAGCCTGGCAGGTACTTGCTGGCTTGCGCTTCAATGTGTTTCGCATAAAAATGCAAATATGCGAACCAGTTTCGATCTGCCAGATCCGCTTTTTCGCCACTTGAAGGCGCGTGCGGCCCTGGAGGGCCGAAGCCTGCGCGACTTGGTGGTCTCGCTGCTGGAGCGGGGGCTGGCGGCGCCCGCACCCTCGCAGCCCGACGAGGGCACAGCGCCTTCTGCCGCACCCAGCGTGCGCCTGGGCGCGCCCATGGCGCTGGCGGCCGATCAACTGAGCAACGCCGCCTTGAGCGAGTTGCTGGATGGCTGACACACCCGCCCGCCTTTTGCGGGTGGCCGAACCTCCGGCGCCTTGGCTCCTGGGCCTGGAGGGGGCGACTCAAGGCGACCTGCCCGACATCAACGTCTGGCTGGCCCTGGCCGTGCAGGAGCATCCGCACCACGCGCAGGCGCAGCGCTACTGGGCGTCGTTGCACGAACCAGGGGCTGCGCGGGCCGTCCTGGGCCCCGACCTGTGGTTCTGCCGCGTCACCATGCTGGGCTTGGTCAGGCTGCTGTGCCAGCCCAAGGCCGTGGGCCCGGGCGCGCTGGATCCGCGCGCCGCCCGGCAGCTGTACGCCCAGTACCGTGCCCTGCCGCGTGTGGGCCTGCTGAGCGAGCCCCGCAGTTGCGACGATTCGTTGCGTGCCCTGGTGGACACCCAGCCGCTGCCCGCGCGGCTGTGGACCGACGCCTACCTGGCGGCATTGGCCCGCGCGTCTGGGCTGCGCCTCGTCACCTTCGATCGGGACTTCGAGCGCTTTGGGCTGGAGCGTTGCCTGATCCTCGACGTCTGAGCGTTGCGGTGCCTGCTCCGGTTTGGCGCGCCTGGTCTTGACGACCTCACACCACTTCGAGTTAGGCTCCCGCCATGTCTCCCAAGGCGCTTCTCCTGGGCTTCGGCCTGGCACTCTGGCAACTGCCTGCGCTCGCCACCACAAGCCCCGATGGCGTCTGGAGCGGCCGTGTTTCCTGTTCGGCCAACCTGCTGAGTGGCGGCCCCGAGTACGCCCAGCCGCTGCGTTTGAACATCAGCGGCAGCGTGGGTGGCGGCGTCATCGAAGATGCCCAAATCACCGAGCACTTCGATCTGCAACCGGGCGCCGATGGTAGCGTGCGCATCCAGTCACGCGGCGCCTGGAAGCTAGAGCCCCAGCGGCGCTGGAGTTTGCGCACCGAGGGGCGGCTGGACGGCAGGGCGATGCGCAGCAGCGGCCCGATGGTGGCCGGGGATGGCCGCACCCTGGTACGCGAGCGCTGCCTGATCGAACTCAGCCAGGGCGGCACGCCGGCCTCGGGTTCAGGTTCAAGCGCAGGCTCGGCGGACTTTGCGATCGAGCACGCAGGCGAGCCCTTGTCCGACCCCCTGAGCACGCACCCGGCCGCCCGCAAGTACCCGATGATCGCGGCGCGGTTCCCGGAGTGGTTGATGGCCGCCGGACAGCCCTGGGCTTTTCACAGCACGCCGACCGCGAACCCACGGCAAATCCGCAACGGGGTCCTCGCCGCCGCAGATCAGAGTCTGTTCGCCGAGGCTCGGCGACTGGTCGCGAGCAAGGAGATCAAGGCCATCGTCTTCGTGGACGGTGACCAGGTGGCCTACGCCACCGGACGTCCGGGCCTCACGCCGCTGAGCCTGCTGCCCAGCGCCAGCGTGTCAAAGACGGTGACCGCGGTGGGCGTGGGCAAGGCGGTGTGCAGCGGTCGGGTTACCCTGAACTCGGCGCTGGGCAGCCTGATTCCCGGGCTGAAGGCCGCACCGATCGGCACCGCCAGCCTGCGCGACGCCCTGCTGATGGCGTCGGGCAGCGCGGTTCACTCCCACGAGATCACGCCAGCCGAAACCTTGCAGCATTTCGCCGGTCCGGGCTCGCTGGAGCAACTGTTGCTGACCCCGCGCTTTGCCGAGCTGAGCGCAAGCCCGGGACAGCGCTTTGTCTACAAGTCGATCGACCCGTATCTGGCGGCCATGGCGGTGCAGACCGTGATGGGCAAACCGTTTACCCAGTTCCTGCAGGATGAGGTCTTCACCCCCATGGGCTCGGGCGAGACGGTGATCCTCGACACCGATCGCCAGGGCCATTTCCTGGCCACCGGCGGGGTGCGCATGTCACTGGCCGACTGGATTCGCTTCGCCGCTTACGTGCGCGAACAGCGTGCCGGCGCCGGCTGCTTCGCCGACTACCTCAAAGCGATGTCCACCGCCCAATTGCGCATTCCCAAGATTCCCGGGGTGAACGGCTTTTTCAACGGCTACGGCTACTTCACCTGGACCGACAACGACGCTGCGTCGGGCAGCGTCTGGGCGGTGGGCCACTTCGGCCAGCGCATCGGCTGGAGCACCGATCCGGCCAAGACCCGGGTGTTTCTCACTTTCGGGGTGGAGAGCGATCGGGACATGACCGCCCTGTACCCTCTGGCAGCCCGCTGGCTGCGACCCTGACGGGAGAGCAGATGAATCACTTTCGCCCCGTGGCGCTGGAACATGCCAGTCGCCTCATCAACCACGGCCCGACTGTCCTGATCACCAGTGCCCACGGCGGGCATCGCAACGTGATGGCTGCAGCCTGGAGCATGCCGGTGGAGTTCACGCCGCCGCGCATCGCGGTGGTGATCGACAAGAAGACCTTCACGCGCGAACTGGTCATGGCTGCTGGCGGGTTTGCGCTGTGTGTGCCTGGCGCGGTGCTGGCCGACGCCACCTTCGCCGTGGGCAGCGTCAGCGGGCGTGACGTGCCGGACAAGCTGGCCCGTTTCGGGCTGAGCGCCCAGCCCGGGCCGGTGCTGGGCATGCCGGTGATCGAGGAGGGCTGTTGCGCCTGGATGGAGTGCCGTCTCATTTCCGAGCGCCACACCGAGGAGGCCTACGACACCTGCTTTGCCGAGGTGCTGGCCGCCGCGGCCGACGAGCGCGTCTTCCGCAACGGTCGCTGGTCGTTCTCTGACGCCCATGTCGACCTGCACACGCTGCACCATCTGGGCGCGGGGGCCTTCGCGGTGGCCGGTGGGGTGGTCCAGGCTCGCAACCTGGTTTGAAGGGCTCCCCCTCTCACGCAGGCTTCAGGGAAGGTCTCCAAGACCGCCTTGCCAGCTTGCTTGTCGGCGTGTGAGGTGCAATCGAAGATGTCAGGCTGCCCTTCATCAGACTTTCATTGGATGCGCGACAGCACTATTTCATCGTCAACCATTTGCTGTTTCTCGACAGTTCGGCGGCAATCGTTGCGCGAAACTCCTCAGGGCCGCTCGCGATCGTCTCGGCCCCGGCTTCAGCCAGCCTTCGGCCAACCTCCGGCGCGCGAAGCGCGGCAATGGCCTCGGCGTGGATGCGCTCGATGACATTGCGCGGTACCCCAGCCGGCGCGAGCAGGCCGAACCACGCAACCGCGCGGAAATCCTTGAATCCCAGCTCGATCATCGTCGGCACGTCCGGCGCCAGGGCCGATCGGCGATCGCCTGAGACGGCCAGCGCTCGCAGACGTCCGGCCTTGACCTGCTGCAGGGCCGTCAGCGGCGCAAAGAACAAGGTGACTCGGCCCTCCATGACATCCACCAGCGGGCTCGTGTTGTAGGGCACATGCACCAAGTCGAGGCCGGTCGCGGCACGCAGCATCTCGCCGGCGCGATGCGACGCGGTACCGCTGCCGGCAGATGCGTAGGTGAGCGAGATCTTTTCAGCCCGTGCCCGATCCAGCACCTGCTGGAGGCTCTCACCCTTGTTCGAGCTCGAGGTGACCAGGACGGTGGCGTTCGACATCAGCCGCGAGATGGGGGCCAGGTCCCTCAGCGTGTCGAACGGCACGCGCTCCATCAGTATCGGGTTGACGACGAGCGCCGCGTCACCGGAGAACACCAGGGTGTGGCCGTCGGGTCGCGCCCGTGCCACGCGGTCGACGCCGACGTTTCCGCCAGCCCCAGGTACGTTCTCGACGATCACCGGCTGACCGAGCCCTTTTCCGAGGTGCTCAGCGAGAAGCCGGGCGTAGACATCGACGATCGTGCCCGCGCCAAAAGGCACCACCAGGGTGACGGGGCGATTCGGGTAACCGGCTTCCTGGGCTCTGGACAGGAGGGGAAGCATCAGCGTGGCGCAGATAAGCTGACGGCGTGAGTGGGCCATGTGGATCCGATCCGAGTGAAGTTGGGGTGTGGCGTCTGACTGCATGGACAGATGCTCGCACCGGCGTGCCTCGAAGTCCTCAGGAAACCTTCAAGCTTTGCTCAATCTGCCCATCGGTACGGGGCGCCCTCCTGGCCGCCAATGCTGCGGCGTCGGGCTAGGCTGCGGGGAGCCCTGCCGCGCCAAGATCGTCCAGGATGCCTGCGGCCCATGTACCCGTCCGGAACACGGGGATCGTCGTGCGCAAGCGGGCCACGGTGCTGAACGATGTCCTGCCCAGTACTTGGATGTAGCGGCGCGCCTGCTCGCTCATGCCGATCCGCCAGGATGCGGCCGCCGCGATGAGGTAGCAAGCAGGATGGTCCGGGTTGGCGCTGATCCCGAGGCAGGCGCGCTCCAAGGCCTGCTGTTCTTGCCCCAGCATGGACGCCCCGCAGGCCTCGGCCCAATGCCAGGCCGCGCGCAGCGGTTCACGCGGGCTCAGCGCGAAGGCTTTGGCGCACAACGCTGCCGTCTCCTCAGGCGCGCCCCGGGTCGCCCGGACGAGCCCGAGGATCGGGTACGCCGGCGCATACGAGGCGCTGATCTCGATGCAGTGCCGCAAGTTGGCCTCGGCCCGCTCGAACTCGCCGCTGGTATAGCTCGCCAGCCCGTGGGTGTAGAAGGCGTCGGGATCGAACGGCGACAGGGTCACCGCGCGTTCCGCATGGGCGAGCGCGTCGGCCAGGAGCGAGGCCCAGGGTCGAGGCGACCAAGCGAACTGCGCAGCCCGCCAGTGACAGTAGGCAAGCGCGTTCCATGCGCCACCGACGACAGGGTCCTGCTCGAGCGCGTCCTCGGCGAACCGCCATGCCCTTTCGTTCGTGATGCGGCTTTGCGGCCGGCAGTAAAGCTCGACCCACGCCCGCGTCGCCAGCTGAAGCGCAAGGTCGTTGGGCCGTCCCTCGCCAGCCGGGTTGCGCGAGGCATGTTCTGAAAGATGCAAGCGCGCAACACGCGCCAGCCGGCCAATGACCTGCTGCACCAGGGTCGGCCATTCGGCCCCGTCGATCTGTAACGCTTCGGTGGCGAGCACCTGCGCCGAGCTCCCATCGACGAGTTCCCAGCTGAGGTGCAGCCGGTCCCCGATCTGCGTCACCGACCCGTCAAGGACATAGCGCACATTCAGTTCTCCCGCCACTTGTCGGGCCGAGGCTTGGCTGCCAGCGAAAGAAAGCATCGTGCCCCGCGCGATCGGCGCCAGCCCGGGCTGGCGCGACAACTCGACGATCAACCCGCTCAGCAGGGTCTCCCGGACGAACGACATTTCCGGACCCAGGCCGTTCGCCTGGAACGGCAGCACCGCGATCGACTGCAGCGCGCCGGTCTCGGAGGGCGATTCCGCAAGTCCAACCGACGAAGGCCCATCGGATGTTTGCGACACCGGGACCACCAGGCGATAACCCTTGCGTGGCACCGTGGCGACGTACTCTGCAAACTGCGTGTCGGCGCGCAGCGCAGCGCGCAGTTCGCCAATGGCCTGATAGAGCGACTGGCCCGTCACGACGACACCCGGCCAGACCGAGTCCAACAACTCTTCGCTGCTGAAGACCTTTCCAGGCTGGGAACCGAGCACCAGGAGCAGGCGCATCGTGCGCGGTTCGAGTTTCTTGACGGTGCCCTCCAGGGCGATGCTGTCGGTCGCGGCGTCCACATGCCAACGGCCGACGCGCAGCGTTGTCTGGACCCCCTGCATCGTCTGACGATCTCTCGAACGCATCGGAAAGTTCTGCGAGTGGAACTTCAAGTATCGCAAGCGGTCGGTCAACCCCTTCTGGATCAGCAAGTCCGTTGGACCCATGGCCGGGCCCCGCACCGCACAGGCTATAGGATTCGGTTGAGGAGACAAGCCCATGAAACAAGCCATCAACTGCGGCCGCCGGTTTGCCGCCGTCTCGACCTTCGCCACGCTGGCGGCGACGCTGGGCTTGTGGACGGTCAGCCCGGCCCAGGCGCAGACCGATCCCTGGCCCACCCGGCCCGTGACCCTGGTGGTGCCCTTCGCACCCGGCGGGCCCACCGACACCGTGGCCCGCCTCCTGGCCGAGCGGCTGCAGGCGCAGTGGAAGCAGACCGTGGTGCTGGACTACAAGCCCGGCGGCGGCACGATGGTGGGCACGCAGTTCGTGGCCCGTGCGCCGGCCGACGGCCACACCCTGGGCATGGCCATCAGCGCCCTGATGATCAACCCGGCGCTGCAGCCCCGCATGCCCTACGACACGCTGAAGGACCTGGCGCCCGTGTCGCTGATCGGCCAGGCCCATTTCGGCTTGTTCGCCCACCCCTCGCTGGAGGCCCGGAACATGCCGGAGCTGGTGGCCTATGCGCGCCGCAACCCGGGCAAGCTGTCCTATGCCACGCCCGGCATCGGCACGGGCACGCACCTGGCGGGGGAGTTGATGCAGACGCTGGCCGGCATCCAGATGGTGCACGTACCTTACCGGGGCAGTGCGCCGGCGCAGCAGGACGTGCTGGCCGGGCGCGTGCCGCTGCTGTTCGACGTGCAGTTCTCCGCCATGCCCTTCGTGCGCGACGGCAAGCTCAAGCTGCTGGCCCTGGCCAGCCCCAAGCGCTCCCAGCAGACGCCCGAGGTGCCGACGATGGACGAGACGCTGCCGGGCTTCAGCGCGATGAGCCTGATCGGCGTCATCGCCCCGGGCGGCACGCCACGCCCGCTGGTGGAGCGCATTGCGGCTGACGTGGGTGTGGCGGTGCGCTCGCCCGAGATGGGGGCGCGCATGGCGCAGCTGGGCATGGACCCCGTGGGCTCGAGCGCGCAGGAGTACGAGGCCATCGTGCGCACCGAGATCGCCAAGTGGACCCAGGTGGTCAAGACCGCCGGCATCAAGCCCGAGTGAGGCGCCCATGGACTGGAACGTCACCCCGCTGCGACCCCTGGGCGCCCGCGTCGAGGGCGTCGACCTGCGCCAGGCGCTGACGCCGCAGGAGGTGCGGCGCATCGAGCAGCTGATGGACACGCACGCCGTGCTCGTCTTTCCTGGCCAGCAGCTCGACCAGCACCAGCAGATCGCCTTCGCCCGCCAGTTGGGCCCGCTGGACCTGGGCCTGCGCAAGCTCAAGGGCGGGCCGCATCGCTTTGAATATGCCGAGCTGGCCGACATCTCCAACGTCAAGGTCGACGGCAGCGTGGCCGGCCGCGACGACCCCAAGATCGTGGGCAACGTGGCCAACCAGCTCTGGCACAGCGACTCCAGTTTCCAGCGCCCGCGTGCCAAGTACTCGATGCTGCATGCGGTGGTGGTGCCGGATTTCGGCGGTCAGACCGAGTTCGCCGACCTGCGCCTGGCCTGGGACACCCTGCCGGCCTGGCTGCAGCAACGGGTGCAGGGCCTGCGGGCGGTGCACTACGCGCTGCATTCCCGCATGCTGCTGGGCGACACCCATTACACCGATGCGCAGAAGGCCGCCATCCCGGCCGTGGAGTGGCCGCTCGTGCAGACCGACCCGCGCACCGGCCGCCAGGTGTTGTTCGTGGGCATGCACACCTGCGAGATCCCCGGCATGACCCTGGCTGAAGGCCGCATGCTGCTGTCTGACTTGCTGGAGCACGCCACCCAGCGCGCCCACGTGCTCACCCATCACTGGCGCGTGGGTGACCTCGTCATGTGGGACAACACTACCACGGCCCACCGGGGCCGCTGGTACGACCTTTCGCTGCGGCGCGAACTGCGGCGGGCCACCACCGAGGAAGTGGTGACCTCCCCCGAGGCCCAGGCCCTGGCGGCCTGATCAGCGCGGCACTCCGGCCGTGAGCGACAGGCCGCCGTCCATCACCAGGTCCTGCCCGGTGACCCAGCCGGCGTCTTCACTGCACAGCCAGGCCACGGCCTGACCGATCTCCTCGGCGGTGCCGAGTCGGCCGATGGGGTGCGAACGCGTGCGCGCGGCCAGCAAGGCCTGCGGGTCGGGTGCCTTGGCGATGGCGCCCAGTGACAGCTCGGTGGGCACCAGGCTGGGCGAGACGGTGTTGGCCCGGATGCGCCGCGGGGCGAGGTCCAGCGCCATCTGCCGGATCATGCCCACCACGGCGGCCTTGGCGCTGCAGTAGGCCACCCGCTCGAGCTGGGGCACCGAGGCGGTGACCGAGGCGATGGCGCAGATCGACCCGCCTTGCGCACCCATGTGCGGCACGGCCGCCTGGCTGTAGAGGAAGACCGGCCAGACGCTGGCGCGCATGACGCGGTCGAAGTCCGCCAGATCGGCCTGCAGCACCGAGCCGACGCCGGCCTGGCCCGCGCTGACCACCAGCGCGTCCAGGCCCCCGAGCGTGGCCGCGCACTGCGCCATCACGCGTTGCACGTCGGCCTGCACGGTCGCGTCGCCCGCCTCCCAGTGGCAGGTGCCGGCCGGGTGCTGCGCCTGCGCCTGCTGCAGACGCTCGGCGCGCCGGCCGGTGATGAAGACCTGCCAGCCGCGTGCCGCCAGCGCCAGACTGCTGGCCAGTCCGAGCCCGGTGCCACCGCCCACGATCAAGGCGCGCCGGCCAGGCGCAGCGGCGGGCTTGGCGGAGGGCGTGATGTCAGTGGCTAAGGGTTTCATGTGCGCTCCTGCAGGCGCCGGCGCGGCGTGCGTGGCCGTCGGCCTGGATCAAGCCGTACCTACTCCGGCTTGGCGCCCGTGGCCTTGACCACCTGGCGCCACTTCTCGACATCGGCTGTCAGGAACGCGCGGAACTCCTCGGGCGTGCTGCCCAGCACGCGGGAGCCGTCAGGTTCCAGCCGTGAGCGCAACTCGGGCGACTGCGCGGCCTTGGCCGCGGAGGCGTGCAAGCGGCCCAGGATGTCCCTGGGCAGGTTCGCCGGCGCCAGCAGGCCGAAGTAGGCGGTGGACTCGTAGCCCGGCAGCACCTCGGCAATGGGAGGCACATCGGGCAGCGCCGGAATACGCGTGGTGCTGGTCACGCCCAGCGCCTTGACCTTGCCCGCCTTGATCTGCGGCACGGCGTTGATCACCGGCGCGAACATCAGCTTGACCTGCCCGCCCACCACGTCCAGCAGCGCCGGGTTGCTGCCCTTGTAGGGGATGTTGACGATGTCCACGCCGGCCGTCATCTTGAACAGCTCGCCCGCCATGTGGATGGAAGTGCCCAGACCGCCCACCGCGAAGTCCAGCTTGCCTGGCTGCGCCTTGGCCAGGGCGATCACCTCGCGCGCATCCTTGGCGGGGAAATCCTTAGCCGCCACCAGCACGGCCGGGCCGGTGGAAATCTGGGTGATGGGGGTGAAGTCCTTGACGGCGTCGTAGGGGACGCGCGCGCCATACAGCCCCATGTTTACCGAGTGGCTGGTGTTGACGAACAGCAGTGTGTAACCGTCGGCGGGTGAGCGCGCCACCGCTTCGGCCGCGATGTTGCCGCCGGCGCCCACGCGGTTGTCGACGATCACCGGCTGGCCGAGATCGCGGGCGAGTTCCTGGGCCACGAAGCGTGCCAGCGTGTCGGTGGTGCCGCCCGTGGTCACCCCCACCAGGATGCGGATCGGTTTGGCCGGCCAGGCCGGCGCCTGCGCGGCAGCCCAGGAGGTGCCCAGGCACAGGGCCAGCGCGGTCAGGAGGGTATTCAGGAGGGAACGCTTGGTCATGGCAACAGGCCCACGAGGGGCAGGGGGGACAGATGGACAGTGGGTGAAGTGAATTCCAGCTCCAGCGTGCGAGGGGATTCTGCCCGCCAAGCCTGCCCGCAGCAGTCGCTCTGGAATACCGCAGCGGCCCGTACGGCTGTCCGGCGGTCGCCTGACAATCATGGGGATGAACGCAATGTGGGGATGGGCGCTGGCCCTGACAGCTTTGGTGGTGGGCGGGCTCCAATGGGGCTGGCAAGGGGTGGTGCTGGCCATCACGGTCATCGTGTTCTGGCTGCTGCTGCAGTTCAGTCGCGCGCTGCGCGTCATGCGCCAGGCCGCCGGAGCGCCGGTGGGCCACGTGGACAGCGCCGTGATGCTTCACACCAAGCTGCGCACCGGCATGCGCCTGATCGACATCATTCCGCTGACCCGAAGCCTGGGCCAAGCCGAGCAGTTGCAAGGCCTGCAGGATGCGCAGGCGCTGGAGATCTTCACCTGGACGGATGCAGCCGGCGTGGCCGTGCGCGTCGAGTTGCGGGCCGGGCGCCTGCAGCGCTGGGAACTGCAGCGGCCGACAGAGCCCGCTCAGCCTGGCGAAGCCGCTGCCGACGCATAAAATCTCGCACCCGGCGTCTGCGGCGCGGGGGCCTGTTTTTCTCAAGCACTACAAGGAACTGCGATGTCGATGTCCGACCGTGACGGCAAGATCTGGATGGACGGCCAGCTGGTCGAATGGCGCGACGCCAAGATCCATGTGCTGAGCCACACCCTGCACTATGGCTGCGGCGCCTTCGAGGGCGTGCGCGCCTACAACACCGCCAACGGCACGGCCATCTTCCGCCTGCGCGAGCACACCGAGCGGCTGTTCAACAGCGCCAAGATCCTGCGCATGAAGATCCCCTTCACGCTGGAAGAGGTGATGCAGGCCCAGAAGACGGTGGTGCGCGAGAACAAGCTCGAGAGCTGCTACCTGCGCCCGCTGACCTGGATCGGCGACCAGAAACTGGGCGTCAGCCCCAAGGGCAACACCATCCATCTGATGGTGGCGGCCTGGGCCTGGGGCGCCTACCTGGGCGAGGAGGGCTTGAAGCGCGGCATCCGCGTCAAGACCTCCAGCTACACCCGCCACCACGTCAACATCACCATGACGCAGGCCAAGGCGGTGAGCAACTACACCAACTCCATCCTGGCCAATATGGAAGCCACGGACGAGGGCTACGACGAAGCGCTGCTGCTCGATGCGGCCGGCTTCGTCTCAGAGGGCGCGGGCGAGAACCTGTTCGTCATCAAGAAGGGCGTGGTCTACACGCCTGACCTGTCCGCCGGGGCGCTCAACGGCATCACGCGCGACACCATCTTCGCCATCTGCCAGGACCTGGGCCTGAAGCTGGTGGAAAAGCGCATCACCCGCGACGAGGTCTACATCTGCGACGAGGCCTTCTTCACCGGCACCGCCGCCGAGGTCACGCCCATCCGTGAACTCGACCGCATCGAGCTGGGCGCCGGCGAGCGCGGCCCCATCACCGAGAAGATCCAGACGGCCTTCTTCGACATCGTCAACGGCCGCAACCCCAAGTACGCGCACTGGCTCACGCCGGTGGCAGCCTGAAGGCTTGAGCGCGCCGCAAGCAGCCGATCGATCACCATGAGCACCCAGACCCCCAAGTCCGTCGTCGAACTGGCCGCCTCCGACCTGCAGGGCCCGGGCGTGATCCCTTGCCCGAACCCGAAGATGCCGCTGTGGAGCAACCACCCCCGCGTCTTCATCGATCTGGCCCACACCGGTCAGGGCGTGTGTCCGTACTGCGGCACGGTCTACCGCCTGAAGGCCGGCGAGCATCTGCACGCCCACCACTGAGCGCAGCGGGCCGGCCTCGGCCCGCCTCCTTCATCTGCCCGCGTCTTCACCACCCCCATTCCAGCGGACACCCCCTTGCGCGAGCGCGAATTCATCCTGACCCTGTCCTGCAAGGACACGACCGGCATCGTCTACGCCGTCTCCGGCCTGTTGTTCCAGGCCGGCTGCAACATCCTCGATTCGCAGCAGTTCGGTGATGTGCAGGGCGAGGACGCCACCGGCCTGTTCTTCATGCGGGTGCATTTCGAGGCCCCCGCCCAGTTGGCCGATGTGCCGACGCTGGAGCGGCTGTTCGAGCACGTGCGCACCCAGCATGGCATGGACGCGCGCTTTCAGGCCGTGGCGCAGCGCCCGCGGGTGCTGCTGATGGTCAGCAAGTTCGGCCACTGCCTGAACGACCTGCTGTTTCGCTGGAAGAGCGGCCAGCTCGCGGTGGACATCCCGGCCATCGTCTCCAATCATCCGGACTTCGAGCCCCTGGCCCGCAGCTACGGCATCGCCTTCCACCACCTGCCCCTGAGCGACGGGCGCGACGCCGCGGCCAAGCGCGCGCAGGAGCAGCAGGTCGAGGCGCTGGTCGAGCGCGAGCGGGTGGATCTGGTGGTGCTGGCGCGCTACATGCAGATCCTCAGCGCCGAGTTCTGCCAGAGCCTGCGCGGCCGGGCCATCAACATCCACCACAGCTTCCTGCCCAGCTTCAAGGGCGCCCGCCCGTACTTCCAGGCCCATGCGCGCGGCGTGAAGCTCATCGGCGCCACGGCGCACTACGTCACGGCCGACCTGGACGAGGGGCCCATCATCGAACAGGACGTGGCCCGGGTGGACCACTCGATGTCGGCCGAAGACCTGACGGCCCTGGGTCGCGATGTTGAATGCGTGGTGCTGTCGCGGGCCGTGCGCTGGCACGTGGAGCACCGGGTGCTCATGAACGGACACAAGACGGTGGTCTTCCGCTGAAGGGCGGGCACCGGTCTGCCGCCCTCAAGCCCACGCCCGCCATGACTCTGCGCCGCAAGCCCCCGCCCGCGGCCTTGATGGCCTCACCCGAGGACACCGAGGCGCAGTTCTACGAGGCCTTGCAACAGGGCGACATCGACCGCCTGATGGCGGTATGGGCCGATGACGACGAGATCGCCTGCGTGCATCCCGGTGGCCCGCGGCTGGTGGGTGCTGCGGCCATCCGTGCCGGTTTCGAGAGCATCTTCGCCACGGGGGGCATCCCGGTCGTTCCAGAGCAGGTGCACCGCCTGCACACCATGACCGCCGCCGTGCACCACCTGGCCGAGCGCATCACCATCACCTCGGCCGAGGGCACGCAGACCGCCTGGGTGCTGGCCACCAACGTGTACCTGAAGACAGAACAGGGCTGGCGTTTGGTGGTGCACCACGCCAGCCCGGGCAGCGTGGGCGAACCGCCGCCCGTCATGGGCGAGCCGCCGTCCCTGCTGCACTGATTGCTCGACTGCCGGTGGCCGCCACCTCGCCCGACGGGCTGCAGCCTGATCTACTCAGCCCCCCGCAGGGGCCCGGGACAGCCGGTCTGGCGACTTTTCGCAGCCCGAAATGGCTGCCCGGCGGCAACCTGCAGACGATCTGGGCGGCGCGGGTGGCGGTGGCGCACCAGGGCCCGGCACCGGTGTTTCGGCGTGAACGCTGGGACACGCCCGATGGCGACTTCATCGATGTGGACTTCGCCTTCGAGTCCGCTGCGCAGCCCGGTCCGGCCGACCCCCCCCAGCCGCTGCTGGTGCTGTTCCATGGCCTGGAGGGCTCTTCCACGGGGCACTACAGCCTGGCCGTGGCCGATGAGGCCCGCCGCCGCGGCTGGGCCTACGCGGTGCCGCACTTCCGGGGCTGTTCCGGCGAACTCAACCGTGCGCCCCGGGCCTATCACTCCGGAGACTTCGAGGAGATCGGCTGGATCCTGGCGCGCCTGCGTGCGCGGGCCCAGGCCCCGCTGTGGGTGGTGGGCATCTCGCTGGGCGGCAATGCGCTGATGCGCTGGGCGGCCGAGGCGGGTGCGTCGGCCGCTGCCCTGGCGCGCGCGGTGGTGTCGGTGTGTTCGCCCCTGGACCTGGCCGCCGCGGGCGAAGCCATTGACAGCGGCTTCAACCGCCTGGTCTACGCACGCATGTTCCTGGCCACCATGAAGCCCAAGGCCTTGGCCAAGCTGGCCCAGCATCCCGGCCTGTTCGATGGTCAGCGTCTGCACCAGGCGCGCACCTTGTGGGAATTCGACGACGTCTTCACCGGCCCCCTGCACGGGTTTGCCGGGACGCAAGACTACTGGGGCCGCGCCTCCGCCCTGCCGCACCTGCCGCGCATCTGCGTTCCGGCGCTGGCCGTGAACGCCCGCAACGACCCTTTCATCCCGGCGCACAGCCTGCCTCGCCCGGGCCAGACGGGCCAGGTGGAGCTGTGGCAGCCCGCCCACGGCGGGCACGTGGGTTTCGCCCACGGCGCCCCGCCCGGCCACCTGCGCGCCATGCCGCGCGCCGTGCTGGACTGGCTGGCGCGGCACTGAAGCGCCTGCGGATGGCCCGCCGTGGCGTAAGCTTGTTCGATGGATCCTCTGGTTGAAGCCGCGCTGCGCAAGTGGCCGAACGTGCCCCACTGCCATGGGTGGCTGGCGCTGGACGCGCGCGGTGACTGGTACATGCGCGACGATCGCGTGCAGGCCGCCGGCCCGTTCCCGCAGGTCAAGGGCAGCGTCATCCGCCATGACAAGCTGCGCGAGTTCATCCACCGCAACTACCTGCGCGACGAGCGAGGAGGCGCTTACTTCCAGAATGGTCCTCAACGGGTCTACGTGGACCTGGAGGCCGCTCCTTATGTCTGGCGGCTTCAGCAAGGCTCACCGGATGCACAGGTCCCGTTGGTGACGGCGCACACGGGGGAGCCTGCTCAGCGCGTGGACTCGGCCTGGATCGACGAGGAAGGCCGGCTGTACCTGGCCTGTACCCTGCCCAGCGTGGGGCCGGCCTTCGGCCTGATGCACACGCTGGACATGCTGGCGGCCGCGGACGCGGTGGAGTCAGGCAAGTGGGTGCCGCAGAGCCTGGCCTGGGCTGACATGCCCGGGCATTTCGGCTTCAGTCGCCAGCCCAGGCCTTGAACCTTCGGCGGGCTGTCCCAGCCGCCGGCATCATGAAAGGCCCCTCAGAAACGACATCGCCACCCGAAGGCGGCGTGTGGAGGCAGCGTGGAGAGGCAGCGTGTACGGCGGTGTGTCTGTGCCAGAGCCCCGCGCCGCCAAAGAAACGACGGCGGCGCCGAGTCACCTCACTTGGGTGCGCTGGCCCCCGCGGCGGCGGCCGGTGCCGCGGGCTCGGCGAACTTCGCGCCCGCCTGGTTGGCCATGTACACCACGGCGCGGCCGATCTCGAGGTCGGAATAGTCACCGCCACCTTGGGCACCCATCGCACCCTTGCCCTTCAGGGCCGAGTTCAGCAAGGTGTCATAGCCCGTCTTGATGCGCGCGGCCCAGGCTCCAGCGTCACCCAGCTTCGGGGCGCCCGCGGCGCCGCTGTTGTGGCAGGCGGCGCACGCCGTCTGGTAGACCTGTTCGCCTGTCTTCATCGCGGCAACGTCGGAAGCGTCCTTCAGATCGACGCGCCCTACGGGCGCAATCCGCTTGGCGACGGCTTCAGGTTCCATCGCCTTGCTGCCGGCGCCCGTCTTGTCGCCCATGGCGACATAGTTCACCAGCAGGATGATGGCAATGATGGGCACCACGAACGAGGCGACCACGGCCCAGATCAGCTGCTTGGGCGTCTTGATCGGGCCCGTGTGGGCTTCGTGGGCTTCGTGGGAGTCGCTCATGGGGTCCTCGGAGTTCTGTCGCAGGAATGTGCGCTCTCAGCTCGCGCTGCCTGGGCTTGTCAGGTCCGGCGGAACCTGGCCTGTCACAGGCCGGGAACATCCCGTCGGCACCGCGGGCCTGCAGCGAAGCGGCGCTGGCTCAAATGCAACCCAGGAGTATACGGGCGACCCCTGACGCGAACCCTCCAAGCAGCCCTCTGGCAAGGGCCCTGCCGGGGCCGGGCGCTAGAATGCGAACGCTCGGCGACTGTGGTGAAGTGGATATCATGCGGCCCTCCGAAGGCCGCGTCGCAAGTTCGATTCTTGCCAGTCGCGCCAACGTTCGGCGAAAGTCGTGCGCAGACGTTGCGCCAGCCAGCTTGGACATGATCGATGCCCAACGCGCCATCTCCACGCCGCTGCTTCCTGCAATCCCTGGTCGTGTTGAGCCTGGTGCTCTGGCTCACCGCCTGCGCCAGTTCCCGCTCCCCTACGCCACGCCTGCCGGCCCCGCCCGACCTGTCGACCGATGGCCCACCCCTGACGGTGCCACCTGGCCTGGCGGACGTGCCGAATGCCGTGCCCCGTGTGGAACCCCTGCGGGCCGGCGGGCCCAACAAGCCCTACGAGGTGGCCGGGCGGCTGTATGTGCCCATTGCGAGCGACGTGCCCCTCGTGGACAGAGGCGGCGCTTCCTGGTACGGGCGTAAGTACCACGGCCGGCCCACGTCCAGCGGCGAGCCCTACGACATGTTTGCGATGACGGCGGCGCATCCCACCATGCCCATTCCCAGTTATGCGCGGGTGACCAATCCAGCCAATGGTCGAGAAGTGATCGTGCGGGTGAATGACCGCGGGCCCTTCGTTCCCGGCCGTGTGATCGACCTGAGTTACACCGCAGCCCTCAAGCTGGATGTGCTGCGCCGGGTGACCCCGGTGGTCGTGGAACGCCTGACGCACGACGCCATCCGGGCCCTGCGCTGGCTGTCGGACGCGGACGACGCTTTCGAGCCCGACGCCCTGGGCAACCAGGCCTCGGCCACGGACCGGCGCCCCTGAACAAGCCGCAGGCCGGGCCGTCTCAGGACCCTTCCTCGGCCGCCCGCTGAGCCAGCGTCACGCGGGCGCGGGTTCCGGTGAAGACGATGGTGACGGCGTCGCCCGGCTTGAAGGCTTCGGCACCTTTGGCCTGCACCACGGCCTGCCGTCCACCGTCCGGCAGCCGCACCACGATTTCCAGTGCTTCCTCCCGGTTGCTGTTGCGCTCGATGGCGTTGCCCAGCACGCCCCCCAGCACAGCCGCCAGCGTGCCCACGGCCACCTGCTCGCGCTTGCCGCCCACGCTGCTGCCCGCAGTGCCCAGCACCATGGCGCCCGCGGCCGCGCCCACGCCGCTTTGCGTGCCTTCCACGGTCACGGCCCTCACGGCCTCCACGGTGCCTGACTGCACGGACGAGAGTCGGCCGGCGTCGGAGCGCGCGATGACATCGGGGCTGGTGGTCGAACAAGCCGCCAGCAGGCCGGCCAGGGCCAGGGGGACAAGGACTTTGAGCATGAGGCACTCCGTCGTTGAGGATGGTGTGGCCACTGTGCCCGAGGGAGGCGATGGCTGCTACTTCCGTCGATCGGGTAGCTCCACAGTGCCCCGAAAGTGTCGATAAACAGTACCATCCTGCGCCCAGCCGATCACTCGATCAGGAGCAGACCCCTTGAGCACGCCCGAACTGCTGCTGCAGGCCTTGCGCACCGAGATGCGGCGTGCCGGCCTGACCTATCGCGAGTTGGCCGGACGCGTAGGCATGAGCGAGTCCAGCATCAAGCGCGTCTTCAGTCAGGGCGACATGAGCTTGAGCCGGCTGTCGCAGTTCTGCCAGGCCGCAGGGGTGTCGATGCAGGATGTGCTGCAGCAGGCACTCCAGTCGACACCGGAGGTCGACCACCTCACCCTGGAGCAGGAGCGCTCGCTGGTGGCCGATCCGGTGTTGTTGCTGGTGGCGGTGTGCTGCCTGGGCCACTGGACTTTCGAGCAGATCCTCGAGACCTACCGGGTTGAGGCGGCACCCTGCATCGCGGCGCTGGCGCGCCTGGACCGCCTGGGGCTCATCGAACTCAAGCCGCTGAACCGCTACCGGCTGCGCGTCTCACGCGCGTTTCGCTGGAGGCCCGATGGGCCGGTGCAGGCCTACTTCCGCGACCATGTGGTGGGGGACTATTTCAGCGGCCGCTTCGACGGCCCGGGTGAGGCGCTGATGGCCGTGCATGGCCGCCTGTCCAGCAGCAGTGCCCAGGAAGTGGCGCAGCATGTGGAGCGCCTGGCAGGTGAGCTCTCGCGCCTGCACCAGGAGGACGCGCGGCTGCCCCCGGCGGCGCGGGACGGCTACACCCTGGTGGTGGGGCTGCGCTCGTGGGAGCTGGCGGCCTTCACGGGGCTGCGGCGCACTGCCGCCGACCCGGCATCGCCTCACCAGAAGGGCCCGAGGAAGACGTAGGCGGCGCGGCCTCCGCGGTGGGTGGCCCCGAGCGCGAAGTACACCGGGCCGAACAGGGTGTCGACAGAGACAAAGGTGCTGGCGGCCTGTTTCAGGTCTGCTATCTGACGGCTTTGCCCGGGCTGGAACATCCCGCCCAGCTCCAACGAGACGCCCGCCCGGACGGCGCCCCCCAGCCCCAGGGGCATGTGGGCCAGCGGTACCCCCATCACCATGCGCCCGAACAGGCTGGTCTGCCCGTAGAGGGAGCTGATGGGGGTGCCCGACAGGCGCAGGAAACCGCCCAGGGCCAGTGGCGCCACGCCTTTGGAGGCATGCGAAGCTTCGGCATACACATGGCCAGCCCAGCGTCCCCAGGTGAAGCCGCTGAGTACGCGCGCCTGAGCTTCCGAGCCCCGGTCAGCGTCCGACAAGCCACCGGACTCCCAGAGCGCCCCCACCAAGGTGCCGCGCGTCGGAAAGGCGATGGAGTCCAGGGTGTCCACGCGCAACTGTGCGTAGACCTGGGTGGTGGTGAACGCGATGGGACCGCTGGCCAGGTCCGCCCGCAGCAGCGGGGAGACGCGCGAGCGCGAGCGCTCCAGTCCCACTTGCACATCGCCTGATCGGCCCACCGAAACCCCCGCGCCCAGGCGCCACGCCGCAGTCGAGACCCCCAGTTGCGTGACACGCTGCCCGTCGAAGTAGATGTCCTGCGTCTCGGCGTCCCGCCGCCAGGACGTCAGGCCGAAGACCTTGCTGCCGGGCCCCAGAGGCTGCCACCATTCGCCCATGAGGGTGGTCCGCGAGCCCAGGCGCAGCAAGGCGCGCAGCTCGCCGCCCCAGGCATTCAGCGGGCGCAAGGTGGTGGTGGCCGTGAGGGCGAACCGGGTGGCGTCTTCGCGGGTGCCCTGCTCGGTCTGGAGCTCCAGACCGAGCCGCAGCGGATTGCGCCGCCAAGGGGCCTCCACCGGCACCAGGATCAGGGCCCGGCCGTCGGGCAGCAGGGCCGACTGCACTTCCACGCGTTCGAAGTCGCCACTGGCGTACAGCCGGTCGGCCGCAGCGCGCGCGGTGGCCGCGTCCACGGCCTGTCCCAGTGTGGTCCCGGCAGCGGCGGCCAGCAGCTCAGCGCTGGCGCGGCCGGTGGGCCGCACCAGGAGCTTGCCGGTGTCGGCCGTGGCCAGCGCCGGGGGCTGCTGCACCCGCGCCTGCTCGAAGCTCGCCCAGGCCTGCGGCGCGATGGCCAGGGCCTCCAGGCGCGAGGACAGCGCCCGTGCCGCACGCTCGCCTGCGGCAATCGCACGCTGCGCGCCCGTGGCCAGCTCGGTGGCGTCCAGGCCTTCGAGGTCCGGCTGGATCAGGAGATCCACTGATGTCAGTTCCCCCAGCGACCGTTGCGCGTTCTGCTCGGTCAGCAGGTTGATCATCTGCTGGGCCACGCCCAGGGGGCTGGCCAGATCACGCACATGGTCCACGGAGGTGCCCACGTTCACAACGATGAGCACCTGGGCGCCCATCGCACGGGCCAGGTCCACGGGCACGTTGCGCACCAGCCCGCCGTCCACCAGGAGGCGTCCGTCGCGCGCGAAGGGCGGGAACAAGCCCGGCACGGACAGCGAGGCCCGCAGTGCCACGGCCAGCGGCTCGTCCGACATTTCCACCAGTTCGCCCGTGCGCAGGTCGGTGGCCACTGCCCGGAAGCCCAGGGACAGTCGCCCGGCAGGGCGCTGCGCCTGCCCTTGAGGCAACAGTTCCTCCAGGGCGGCCTCCAGCGCGTGGCTGCCGGCCACTGCCGGCGGGGCGTTCAGGCTCAAGCCCGGCCCGATCCCGAACTCGATACGCGACGGTACCTCCAGGTCTACCTCGCGACGCCGGAACTCTCCCGCGGCACGCGATGGGCGGTCTGCGAGCACTGCGGCCCAATCGGTATCGCGTGCGAACCGCTCCAGTTCGGCGGCGCTGCGCCCGGCCGCGTAGGCGCCACCGACCACCGCGCCCATGCTGGTACCCACCACCAGATCGACGGGCACGCGCAACTCCTGCAGCACCCGCAGCACACCGATATGGGCAAAGCCGCGCGCGCCGCCGCCGGAGAGCACCAGCCCGATGCGGGGGCGTTGCGGCTCTCCCTGTCCCGGCCCCTGCAGGTGCCTCTGCCCCAGCGGCCGCTCTTCAGCGGGCTCGCTCTGCGCCCGTGCTTGTGTTGGTGCCTGTGCCTGTGCGCCCCCGGCTGTGCACAGCGCCAACACGCCTGCCGCCACCAGCGCCGCCACCCCTGGCAGACGGACCGCGCAGCGCCTGCTCAAGCCGCTTTGACGCCGCATGGTGGAGCCGGGAAGTCTTTCCAGTCTGCGTGCCGGGGACTCAACGCCCGCCCGTGACGTCGATCGTCGTGCCGGTGGCGTAGCTGGCCTCGTCGGACAACAGCCAGACCACGGCAGCGGCCACCTCGTCGGCGGTGCCGGCGCGCTGCAGGGGCACGCTGGGGCCGATCTGTGCCACGCGGTCGGGCAGGCCGCCGCTGGCGTGGATGTCGGTGTCGATGATGCCGGGGCGCACGCCGTTGACGCGCACACCCTCGCCGGCCACCTCGCGCGCCAGACCCAAGGTGAACGTGTCGATGGCGCCTTTCGATGCGGCGTAGTCCACGTACTGGTTGGGCGAGCCCAGCCGGGCGGCGGCCGAGCTCAGGTTGACGATGCTGCCTCCCGGGCCTCCGTGGCGCCGGCTCATGCGCTTGAGCGCCTCGCGCGCGCACAGGAACGAGCCCGTGATGTTGATCGCCCACATCCGCTGCAGCCGCTGCACGGACATCTCGTCCACCCGCGCGGGCATGTCCACGACGCCGGCGTTGTTGACCAGACCGGTCAGCCGGCCCAGCCCGGCGTCCACGGCAGCGAACATGGCCAGCACCTGGGCCTCCTCGGCCACATCGCCCTGCACCACCAGGGCGCGGCGCCCGCTGGCGCGCACCTTGGCAGCCACCGCTTCGGCGGCGGCGGCGTCGCGGGTGTAGTTCACGGCCACGTCCCAGCCGGCACGGGCCGCCTGCAGGGCGACGGCTGCGCCGATGCCGCGGCTGCCCCCCGTGACGAGGAGAACGCGGGAGCCGGCAAGGGTCTGGCCTGTGGCGGCGGTGGCGGTGGCGAGGGGGGCGGCGGGTGTGTTCATGAATGAATCGTAGACGCTTGGGCGGCCGGTCGCTGGTCAGCGCTTGCCAGCGGCTGTGCTGGGCTGGGCCGGCAGGCCCTCCAGGTGGCTGGCGTCGGCCCAGCGCACGATGTCCAGCGTGCCCTGGCGCCAGCGCAGGTGGTTCAGCCCGGTGTTGGGGATGTCGCAAGTGCGCAGCCCGTCAAGGGGCTGGCCGTGCGCGGTGCGCCACAGCATGTCCAGCACGCCGCCGTGCGTCACCACCGCCAGGCGCCGGCCAGGATGGGTGTCGGCCAGGGCCTTCACCGCGCCGAGCACCCGGGCGTGGAACTGCTGCAGGCTTTCCCCGCCAGGCAGGGCAAAGTCAGCCCGGTGTTCCAGCCATTGCAGCCAGAGGTCCGGGTGCTGCGCCTTGATGGTGGGCACATCCAGCCCCTCCAGCACGCCGAAGCACTGCTCGCGAAAGCCTTGCAGAAGGGCCGGGGTGGTCTGCCAGGCGGTGGCCAGTGGCGCCGCCGTCTGCTGCGCGCGTTGCAGGTCGCTGCTGAACAAGTGCTCAGCCGGTTCCCCGGTCAGGCGCTCGCCCAGCCTCCTGGCCTGGGTGTGCCCCAGGTCGTTCAGCGGCACGTCGATCTGGCCTTGGAAGCGCTGCTGGCGGTTCCAGTCGGTTTCGCCGTGACGGATGAAGACGAAGTCGGTCATGAGGTGATCCAGGAGGCGGCCAGGCCGCGCAGTGCGCGCCTTCGGTCAAGAGACGGGGACATCAGGTGTAAGAGAACACCATCTTGGCCGCCAGCAGGTACAGCACCAGGGCGAACACGCGGCGCAGTGTGGCCACTGGCAGGCGGTGGGCGAGCCGCGCGCCCACGGGGGCGGTCAGCGTGCTGGCCACCACCACCCCGGCCAGGGCCGGCAGCAGCACGAAGCCCAACGAGCCCCAGGGCAGGCCACTGGCTGGCCAGCCGCTGGCCACGTAGCCCACGGTGCCCAGGGCGGCTACCGGCAGGCCCAGGGCCGCGCCGGTGCCGATGGCGGTGCGCACGGGCACGCCGCACCACAGCATGAAGGGCATGGACAGGAAGGCGCCGCCCGCCGATACCAGCCCGCTCACCACCCCGATGAACAGCCCCACGCCCCACAGACCCAGCGCGCCAGGCAGCGTACGCCCGGGGCCGGGCTTCTTGCCGATCCAGATCTGTGTGGCGGCACCCGCGACGATGACGGCAAACGCCAGCACCAGCACGCGTTGCGGCAGCCAGCCCGAGGCCAGGGACGACAGCAGCGTGCCCGTGGCCATGGGCGGCGCCAGGCGCTTGACCACGGCCCAGTCCACCGAGCCGAGCTTGTGGTGTTCGCGCACGCTGGCCGAGCCGGTGAACAGCACGCCCGCCATGGCCGTGCCCAGCGCCAGGTGCATCACATGCTCGGGCGCCATCTGCTGGGCGGTGAACAGGGCGGCCAGGATGGGCACCAGCGTCATGCCGCCCCCGATGCCCAGCAGACCCGCGAAGAAGCCGATCACGGTGCCGGCAGCAAGGTAGGCGAGGATCCAGGTCATGAGGGGCGGTTGGGCGGGAGCAGCGGCCGAGTTTCGCACCCGCGCCCGTGTGGGCTGCACCACGCCTGTCTGCCGCCATCCGCACCCGTCTGCATACGGCTGCGGGCGTTTCCCCCGTCCGCGAAAGGCGCGGCCCTTGACCCGCCAGGTGCGTCCGGTTCGAATCCATGGCCCCTGTCTTCGGAAAGCCTCATGACCCGCGTGATCCTCCTGCCCGGATTGGCCAGCGACGCCGCCCTGTGGCGGCATCAGGTGCCGGCCCTGCGCGCGGCCGGGCATGCGGTGCACGTCAGCGACGCCCACGCCCGCGCGAGCACGCTCAGCGGCATGGCGCATGCCCTGCTGGCGGACCATGAAGGCCCGCTCGTGCTGGTGGGCACGTCCATGGGGGGGATCCTGGCGCTGGAGGTGTTGCGCCAGGCGCCGCACCGGGTGGCGGCCCTGGCGCTGCTGGGCAGCAGTGCCCGCCCCGACACGCCGCAGATGATCCGGCTGCGCTCTGCGGCGGTGCTGGAGTTCGAGCAAGGGCGCGTGGACGAGATCCTGCGCGCCAATGTCCCCTTCGCCTTCCATCCCAGCCGGCAGGGCGATGCGGCGCTTGTGAGTGATTACTTCGAGATGGTGCACCGCGCGGGCGCCGCGCAGCTTGTCCGGCAGAACCGCGCGATCATGGCCCGGCCCGACAGCCGCCCCTTGCTGCGCCGCCTGCGTTGCCCGGTGCTGGTGGTGTGCGGTGATGCCGATGCGCTGACGCCGCCGGAGTGCTCGCAGGAGATCGCCGCGGCCGTGCCCCAGGCCGAACTGCATGTGCTGCCGGCCTGTGGCCATCTGCTGACCTGGGAGCAGCCCGGGGCGGTCAATGCGTTGTTGCGGGATTGGCTGGCGCGTCTGGAACAGGGGTCTGTGGCCGGACCTCAGACGATGCCCGGCTGATCACCCCGCCGCCCAGGCAGACCTCGCCGTCGTACAGCACGGCGGATTGGCCCGGTGTCACCGCCCATTGCGCCGGGTCGGGGGCGATGAACTCCAGTTCAAACCCCGGCACGCCGTGTTCGACGGCCTGGTGGAAGCTGCACGGTGCATCTGTCTGGCGATACCGTGTCTTGGCGGCTAGGCGTCCGTCGGCCGGCGGGTGACCGGCCACCCAGCTCAGGTCTTGGGCGTGCAGATGGCGTGACAGCAACCCCGGGTGGTCGTGCCCTTGCACGGCGATCAGCCGGTTGCGCGCCAGGTCCTTGCGCGCCACGTACCACGGGGCGTGGGTGCCTCCGCCCTGGCTCAACCCGCCGATGCCCAGGCCCTGGCGTTGCCCCAGGGTGTAGAAGCTCAGGCCCACGTGGCGGCCGATCTCGCGCCCACGCTCGTCCACGATGGGCCCGGGTTCGTGGCTCAGGTAGCGGTTGAGGAACTCGCGGAACGGCCGCTCGCCGATGAAACAGATGCCCGTGGAGTCCTTCTTCTTCGCGTTCGGCAGGCCGATTTCCAGCGCCAGGCGCCGCACCTCGGTCTTGTGCAGCTCGCCCACGGGGAACAGCGTGCGCGACAACTGCGCCTGGTTCAGGCGGTGCAGGAAATAGCTCTGGTCCTTGGCCGGGTCCAGCCCCTTGAGCAGTTGGTACGAGCCATCCGCCGCTTGGCGCACGCGCGCGTAGTGGCCGGTGGCGATCTTGTCCGCGCCCAGGCGCATGGCGTGGTCCAGGAAGGCCTTGAACTTGATCTCGGCGTTGCACAGCACGTCGGGGTTGGGCGTGCGGCCGGCCTGGTACTCGCGCAGGAATTCGGCGAAGACGCGGTCCTTGTACTCGGACGCGAAGTTGACGTGCTCGATCTCGATGCCCACCACGTCGGCCACGGCTGCCGCGTCCACGAAGTCAACGTTGGACGAGCAGTAGCCGGTGTCGTCGTCATCCTCCCAGTTCTTCATGAAGATGCCCACGACCTCGAAGCCCTGCTGCTTGAGCAGCCAGGCGCTCACGGCGGAGTCCACGCCGCCTGACAGGCCGACCACAACACGGGTTTTCATCGCCGGTGATTGTCGCGCCGCGGCATCAGGCAGGCTCGCGAGAACTGCCCGGCGGGTACTGACCGCAAGGCAACTGCAGCGACTGCAGCCGCAGTGCCCTTGCGACCCCTGGCCCGCCCTGCTGACGCCTCAATGCGCCAGGATCTTGGACAGGAAGTCGCGCGTGCGTTCGTTGGTCGGGTTCTCGAAGAAGGCCGCGGCGGTGTTCTGCTCGACGATCTGCCCCTGGTCCATGAAGATCACGCGATCGGCCACCTGGCGGGCAAAGCCCATCTCGTGCGTCACGCAGATCATGGTGATGCCCTGGTTGGCCAGCTCGATCATCACGTCCAGCACCTCGTTGATCATCTCCGGATCGAGCGCCGAGGTGGGTTCGTCGAACAGCATGATCTTGGGCGTCAGGCACAGGGCGCGGGCGATGGCCACGCGCTGCTGCTGGCCGCCTGACAACTGCAGCGGGTACTTCTGCGCCTGCTCGGCAATCTGCACGCGCTGCAACTGTGCCATGGCCCGTTCCTCGGCCTCTTTCTTCGGCAGCTTGCCCACCCACATGGGTGAGAGGGTGAGGTTCTCCAGAACCGTCAAGTGCGGGAAAAGGTTGAACTGCTGGAACACCATGCCCACCTGCCGACGCACCTGCTCCACGGCCTTCACGTCGTCGCTGAGCTCCACGCCGTCCACCACCAGACGGCCCTCCTGATGCTCCTCAAGCCGGTTGATGCAGCGGATGAGCGTGCTCTTGCCCGAGCCCGAAGGCCCGCAGATCACGATGCGCTCGCCCCGCGCGACCTGGAGGTCGATGTCGCGAAGCACGTGGAAGGCATTGCCATACCACTTGTTGACCTTGTCGAAGCTGATGATGGGCTCGGCCATGGGGGTTCCGTCAACGGTTGCGGCTGCGCGACAGCTGCTTCTCGATCCACAGGCTGTAGCGGCTCATTGCGAAGCAGAAGATGAAGTACACCGCCGCGATGAAGAGATAGGCCTCGATCTTGAAGGGACGCCAGTTCGCGTCGGAGTTCAACGCCAGTCCCATCGCACCCGTCAGCTCGTACAAGCTGACGATGGTGACCAGCGAGGTGTCCTTGAAGATCGAGATGAAGTTGTTCATGATGCCCGGCACCACGGTGGCCAGGGCCTGCGGCAGGATGATCTTGCGGTGGGCCTGCCAGTAGTTGAGCCCGAGCGAATCGGCGGCCTCGTACTGGCCCTTGGGAATGGACTGCAGGCCGCCGCGCACGATCTCGGCCATGTAGGCCGCGGCAAACAACGTGATGCCCACCAGCACCCGCACCAGCACGTCGATGCTGGTGCCCGGCGGCATGAACAGCGGGAACATGAAGCTGGCCATGAACAGCACGGAGATCAGCGGCACGCCGCGGATCAGCTCCACGTAGATCGCGCACAGGGTGCTGATCGCGGGCAGGTGGCTGCGCCGGCCCAGCGCCACCAGGATGGACAGCGGGAAGGCCAGCACGATCGACAGCGTGGCCAGCATGATGGTCAGCGGCAGGCCGCCCCAGCGGTCGGTGTCAACCTCTTCCAGGCCGAAGACGCCGCCGCCCATCAGCGTGAAGAACAGCGCCAGCACTGCAATCCAGAGCAACACCAGCCAGGGCTTCCAGAAGGTGCGCACGCAACTCGCCACCAGCAGCGCCACCATCGCGAACGTGGCCACTTCAGGCCGCCACTGCTCTTCAAAGGGGTAGCGGCCGAAGATGATCAGGCGCCACTTTTCGGTGATCACACCCCAGCAGGCGCCCACACCGCGTGCCGCCTGGCACTTGTCGGCATCGGGTACGACGACGGCTGCCGTGACGGCCCACTGCACCAGACCAGGCAGCCACCACACGGCCAAGACCAGCACCAGCAGCGTGGACACCATGTTGCCGGGGCTGCCGAACAGGTTGGTCCGCAGCCACGGGACCAAGCCATTCGTGCGTCTCGGCGAGGGCCGCGGCGCAATGGGTTCGAAGTTCGGAACGACGGAGCTCATTCAACGCTCCTTGATGGCCGCGCGGCGGTTGTACCAATTCATGATCGCCGAGGTGGAGAGCGAGGTCGACAGGTAGACCAGCATGATGAGCGCAATGCACTCGACGGCACGGCCGGTCTGGTTGATGGCCGTGTTCGAGATCGAGACGACGTCCGGGTAGCCGATGGCCACCGCCAGCGAGGAGTTCTTCGTCAGATTCAGGTACTGGTTGGTCATCGGCGGGATGATCACCCGCAGCG
>Ga0315907_10001741_pt1 | contig 28991 bp, 36 predicted proteins | sample LakEriMetagenome_3_FD_203525 | JGI IMG/M metagenome (GOLD analysis project Ga0315907, IMG submission 203525) | Freshwater fungal communities from buoy surface, Lake Erie, Ohio, United States - Buoy 12 MA123 | ecosystem: Environmental > Aquatic > Freshwater > Lake > Lake biofilm | place: USA...
GTCCAGGTGTCGGTCAGGGACGACGGGGTGGGCTTTGATACCTCGGTTCCACCGGCCTCGGCTTATGGCTTGCTGGGCATGCGCTACAGAGTCAAAGCCGAAGGCGGCAGCATGCACATCACGTCTTGGCCAGGCCATGGCACCTTGATTGAAGCCCGCTTGCCGCTGGGGTGATCTTTATTGTCTGTGCGCTGATTGGTACGCCGTGCCGCAAGCTCGATCTCACCCGAGCCACCAGGCTCCGCGATACAAAGACGGCCGCGTGTGGGCGGTTGCCATCCACCGGCCCCAGTCAAAGCCGCACTTGTTGAGATTGCCTGTTTTCTAACTGCAGCCGTCTGTGGCCATCTCACAGAAATCGGCGATAGCGCCCAGGAGAACTGAAAAAAAGCGCCGGTTGTATGGCTGCCACCGGAATTGATGGAGTCGCCAGGGGTCAACTTGAATCTGTTCTCCTGACATTCTGTGGTCTTCGTCAATCGTTTTCTCATGCCAGAGCGATTTTGGTCGCGTCGACGTGCTGATTCGACTTGAACAGACCGAAAGCGACCCGCACGCGTTGGCGGGACAGCACGTTCAGCGCAGAACGCGCTCAGGGCTCGATCGGCAACAGCACCTCGTTGCGCCGCATGAACCACGGCGTCCAAGGCGGGTTGTAACGAGCCAAAGACGGTAAACCTGCCGCTCGGAGTTGTCGTTTGGTCGCAAAGGCCATCAGCTCAGCCGTTTTCTCCGCCACATCGGCTTCGTGTGCCAAACCAGAAAAACGGTGGACCGCAAAACGCTCGGGCGGTACCAGCTTGAGTACCACACGCGGGTCGTTGGGAACCGGCAAATCGTTCAAGGCGTATCGATGCGGCATCACAAACCGAATTGTCCATGTGGGTGCGCTGTCATGGGGTGGTGCTGGCGTTTGAATCACAGGCGCTGTCATGGCGATCGTTTCGCCTTGTGTTTGTGACTGCACCACGGATGCCGTCATGGCGACCTTCTCGCGGCGCTGGTTGGCACCAAAAATGTAGCCCGCCAGTAACTTGAAGCCTGCGGTGGCCGCTTCGTTTCGATCGCCTTGGATATTCACCTCTGCGACGATCAGCGAGGGGTAGTCTCGTACTTCAAAGGCACCGTCTTGCAGGCTGAGATGAAATGTGGGTTCTTCGGTGGCCATGGCACGGTCCGTCAAGATAAACGATAAAAAAACCAACATAAAAAGGGTTACCACCAGACCGAATGTGCTGGCAAATAAACGACGCCTGCTGACGGTTTTTTCAGGGGTGGTATCGCGCACCGGGTGCATGGTGAATCCTTGTGGTGAAGCCATGTGGACTGCCACTGTGCCTTGCCGCAACTGAAAAGCAAGAAAATCATTGTGCGCTAACCCAAGCGCTGTCTCTGTTCGCTGGCGAACAGAGTGACCTGCACGGCTTTGGCATGCTGACCCCATTGTTGGTGGCATCCGCCCTAACCCGTTGCCAAGAGGACACCATGAAGACCGACACAACCCCCCCTCAAGACAATCTGACCCAAATCGCCGCCGACTCGGTCTCCGAATCCGACCCAACCGAGTCAGCTGTGCAAGACAGTTTGTTGTTTTATGTGTCCCACCCTGGGACACCCATAGAGAAAGACAGCATGCCGTTCTCGGCACTGGTCAATGTGCAGCAACGAGAAAACCTGCTGGCCTACCTGCGCACGGTGCAGGGCAGCCCGATCAAATGAACGGGGCCACCCTGCATTCACTCTGACTGGCGCACACGGTATTGCGACACCGTTGATGAGGCCAACCCCGGTTGGGTAGGGCGCTCGGTCCAACACAAAACGCTCAAAGCCTGTCGGTGCTGTGCTGGTGTCCTGTCCCGCAGATACCTGCAAATAAAACCGCGTCTTTCAGGCCAAGGCGGCGTTGCAAATCCTCGCGATACGTACGGGTATCGCTGCGGTTTGCGCCTTGCCTTGACCCGAAATTCATCGGTTTTACTTTTTGCAGGTATCTGTGGGACAGGACACTAGATGTCATTCGCTTATTTGCCAACACGTTGATGGGTGTAGGCTGCAAACTGCTCAAAGCTGATCCAACCCCGTCTATCGGTGTCGATGGTTGCAAAGTCCGAGAAGGTAAAAGGCAAGTGCCATTTGGCTTCTTCTCGTGTCAACCGTCCGTTCTTGTCAGCGTCAGCAAAGTTGAACATGGAACGCACCATTGTTTTGCCTGGTGCGGGTGTTGACGCGGACGCTGCAGCTTCTGGGCCGGGCCGGATCGTTTGCGTGTGACCGGTGGATGTCAGCAGAGTGGCACACAACAAGGTCAATGTGCGGGCGAGCCGGCGCGTCACAGCAACTCTCCCTGCAAGGGCGAGCTTTCGCTGCGGTCACGGTGCGCCGCCTGCAAAACGGCGGTTAAATTGCTGTCGATGAGGTCAACAGGCCGCAGGCCGTAAAGCCATGCATGAGGACGTGCAAACCACGCCGCCACGGCCCAACTGTCCAGTGCGGCATCCAGCTCGGCGCGAACCTGCTGCGATGCCAGGGTAAGCGACAAGTCCAAGGCGTTGAACTGGAACATGGGCATCCACTGCAGGCCGCGCCACTCGAAACAAAATGCTGGTCCGCTCGCGATGAGGTTCAATGAATTGATCGACGCCCCATGGGGCCGCTGCTTGAGCAAACGCGCCACCTCGGCGCTCGGTGCGGTACCGCCAGATGCACGAAATGCAGAGAGCAGTGCCACAAAGCCCTCACTGCTGGGTCCGCCCAGCAGCAAGATCTCGTCGTCCGTCGAGGGGCGAAAGTCCAGTGGGGGCTTTTGGGGTGTTCCAACGCCTGCCCGCATCGCCCGACCTGGTTGAAAGTGAAGTGAGTTCATTGAATGCTCCAAAAGGTTGGTGAAGCGGGGAGTTTGTGGACACAGGCGCGGTGCAGTCTGTGCGTTGTCGCACGGGTGCAAGCCCGTTGTGGCACCTCGTATGCCAGTTGAAAGCCATGTGTTTGACAGCGCACAGAAGGCTGCGTATTGGCGATGCAAAGTCGGGGGCCGGGCAGCGCGGAGATATCAATCCCGTTGATGCAAACGGGCCTCGTGCCACCCATCAACAACCGCTCCAAAATCACAACAGACCCCGCCATGTACACACACATTCTTGTTCCGGTGGATGGAAGTGCCACCTCAAAAAAAGGACTGGATGAAGCCATTGCCCTGGCACAGGTCACCGGCGCAAGTTTGCGTCTGGTGCATGTGGTCGAAGACCCGGTGTTCGCCACCGGCCTGGGAGGTTTTGACCCCATGGGCTTGGAGATGATCCCGCTGCTGCGCGAAGCGGGAGAGAAACTGTTGGGCGAGAGCAAAACCCGGGTGACCGAGCGCAAGGTCGCGGTGCAGACGGTGCTGCTGGAGCGCTTGGGTTCGCGCATTGGCGACGCGGTTGTTCAAGAGGCCCGCGAATGCAGGGCCGACTTGATTGTTCTTGGCACCCATGGCCGCCGTGGGATCCGACGTTTGACGCTGGGCAGTGATGCCGAGCAGATTGCCCGTTTGGCCAGCGTTCCGGTGCTGCTGGTGCGGTCACCGGATGAGGTCATTTGAGTATTGCAGCGCCATGACAGGCTGCGGCAAAGAGCTTGTTGATCTACCTGATGCGCAGCTCGTCGTGAATGCTGTGCACACCTTCCACGCTGCGCACCAGCTTGATGGCTTCGTCGTGTTGTGTGGCGTTGTCTGCCACGCCGACCAAACGCACATCGCCTTTGAGCGTGATCACCTGGATGTCCAGGTTTTTGTAGTTGCCATCGTTCTCCAGCGCAGTTTTCACCCGCGAGGTCACCTGCTGGTCGTCTTCAGTGGATGGCACGGCGCTGCTGGCAAGTTGAACCACCAGCCGGTTGTCCACGGCTTTCACGCCCAGAACCCTGCGGGTGGCTGTGCTGGCGGCTTGCGATTGCTCCGCATCGTTGACCGTGCCGATCAGGCTGACCTCACCTCGCTGGGTTTTCACTTGCAATGTCAAGCTGTGGGTCAGAGGGTCTGCCGACAAGGCGGCTTGCACGGCTGTTGTGATGCCGGTGTCGCTGGTGTCGGTGGGGCTGGATGCCACCGCTGGTGCAGAGGCCGATGTGGCTGCTGCCGATTCCGACAAAGGGTCGTTCAATAACGGAGTCTTGTCGCAGCCGGCCAAAGCGAGTGTGAGCAGCACGGTGCTTGTCATGAATGTGGTGCGGTGTTGGCGGTATGGCATGGGGTGATCCTGGTGTTGTTGTGAGCGATGAGTGAATACCGCACTTTCACCCTGGGACCTGCCGACGTCTGTACGGCAACGAACCATGAAACAACACACGCAGCGAGTGTCAGCGCACAGACCCACGCCGGGTCGCGGAACATCCTTCGTCCTCCTCAACCCCATTTGAAAGTCACCATGAAAACCGATTCCCAATTGCAAAAAGACGTGATGGCCGAACTCCGCTGGGAGCCTGCCGTTCACTCAGAACAAATCGGCGTTGAAGTCAAAGACGGCGTCGTGACTTTGGCGGGCCATGTCAGCAGCTACAGCGAAAAGTGGAATGCCGAACGCGCTGCGCAGCGGGTCACGGGTGTGAAAGCCCTGGCCGTAGAGATGGATGTGAAACTCAGTGGCATGGGTGTTCGCACCGATGCAGACATCGCCCGTGCGGTGCAAAACGTTCTGGAGTGGAACAGCACCTTGCCAGCAGACAGCGTGAAGTGCATGGTGGAGAACGGCTGGGTGTCATTGTCCGGCACGGTTCATTGGCAGTTCCAGCGCAATTCTGCCGAGAAAGCGGTCTGCCACTTGTTGGGTGTCAAAGGCGTGAGCAACCAAATCACCGTCAAGCCTGTGGTGCTGCTGAACACGGTGAAAACCGACATTGAAACCGCTTTGAAGCGCCGCGCCACTTCTGACGCTGAACAGGTTCATGTGGCAGTGAACGATGCGGAAGTCACCTTGAGTGGCACTGTGCACAGCTGGTTCGAGCGCGACCTGGCACAAGACGCGGCTTGGGGTGCGGCCGGTGTGCGCAAGGTGGTGAACAACATCAGCATCAGTTACTGATTCGAACCATTGTTGATGTTTGCCTTATTCACGACAACCTGCTGCCCGTTCGCCCTGACCCTTTGATGGGGCTCAGGACAGAACCTGTCGAAGGGCAGCGCGTGCAACGCCGGGCTGCGACAAGTCCTGTCCTGCAACCGTAGAAGGGTCAACCCCAGCGGCAGGTGGTGTGTTGATTGAACCCAGTTTCAACTCTATTTTTCATATGCACACCGAACGCCACCGCAGCGACCGCATCGGCTGGCTGCGTGCCAGCGTGCTGGGGGCCAACGACGGCATTGTGTCCACGGCCAGCTTGATCGTGGGCGTGGCCGCTTCGGGTGCCAGTGCGCACAATGTGCTTGTCACGGCAGTGGCGGGTTTGGTGGCGGGCGCGATGTCCATGGCCGCCGGAGAGTATGTGTCGGTGTTTTCCCAGGCCGATACCGAAGCAGCAGATACCGCGCGTGAGCAAAGTGAATTGCAGGCCAACCCAGAAGCCGAAGCACTGGAGCTCACCTCCATCTACCTGGCGCGTGGGTTGTCCTTGCCGCTGGCACAACAGGTGTCGGCGCAACTGATGCAGCATGACGCGCTGGGTGCGCACACGCGTGACGAACTGGGGCTGTCTGCTGCGCTGGGTGCACGGCCGGTTCAAGCGGCGCTGGCCTCTGCGGGGTGTTTTGCTGCGGGTGCCTTGCTGCCACTGCTCGTCACGGCTGTGGCACCGGCCGCCGTGTTGGTGGTGTGGGTGGCGGTCAGTTCCTTGGTGTTTCTGGCGGTGTTGGGCGTGTTGGCCGCGCGGGCAGGTGGCGCAGGTGTGGTGCGAAGCGCCTGGCGAGTGACTTTCTGGGGGGCCTTGGCCATGGTGGTCACGGCAGCGGTGGGTCGTTTGTTTGGTGCGGTGGTTTGAACCGCATGCGGTGGGCGGATGCGCTTCACGCGTCAGCCATTTCAGGCGCCAGGCGAACGCGAGAAATGGAGGAATGTTGCCTGTCCATGAGGTGATGGCGGTATCGCAAGCGTGACTCTGCGCATCCTCAAGCCATCCAGGTCTCGTACAACACGTTGTCGCTTGCATAACAACTGCATGCCGCCGCTTCGAGGCCCACGCGGTCGAGCACTTTGATTTCCCCACGGTGGTATTGAATCAAGCCCTGGCGCTGCAATGCGCCGGCCGCTGCGGTAATACCCACGCGCCGAACACCCAACATATAGGACAGGAACTCGTGGGTGATATGGAAAGAATTGCTCTGTGCGCGGTTTTGGCTCATCAACAACCAGCGTGCCAAACGGGGGCCGATTTGATGAAATCGTGTGCAGGCCGATGTGGTCGCCTGCTGCGCCAGCAGCACGTACAGGTGGCGTTGAACCAAACGTCGCAGGCCCTTGCTGCGGGTGATCTCTTTCAGGAAGGCGGCCACATTCAGGCGCCAGGCTTCCCCCGCGCCTTGCACCAACACACGCCAGGGCCACCTGGCCACGCCCAATAAAGCCTGTCCGCCTACCAAGCCTTCGCGTCCCACCATGCCCACCTCCACACCACTGTGGTCTGGTATGAGGGCCACCATGGACATGAAGCCACTGCTTGGAAAATAAACATGGCGCTGAAGCTCACCAGGTTCGCCCAGCACCTCGTTCAGCGGCAGTGGCACGACCTCGCAGGCGTCGATCAGGCGGTGGCGGTCCGCTCGGCTCAATCTGTCCATCAAACTGTTTTGGGCTGAAGCCACTTTGTTTCCTTTGCCCGAATGCGGTGCGATGAGGCTGCGCAGTGTGCGAGAAACAAGGCGGCCCGACTGTCTGGCAGCACACACAAAACCGGGTTTTGCCGAAAAATGCAGGCCTACTTGGCCACCTGGTCCGGCAACAACCTGTCGTACTCTTTTTTCACCACGGCATAACACTCGCACACGCGTTTTTCTAGGCCGTCGCGGTCCAGCACCGCAATGTGGCCACGCGAATAACGAATCAGCCCTGACTTTTGCAGCTTGAGTGCGCCTTCGGTGACACCCTCGCGACGCACGCCCAGCATGTTGGCAATCAGCTCTTGTGTCATGACCAGGTCGTGGCCACGCAAGCGGTCCAGGCTCAGCAGCAACCAGCGGCACAGCTGCTGGTCCAGCGAATGATGGCGGTTGCACACCGCCGTTTGCGACATTTGGGTGATCAGCGCTTGGGTGTAGCGCAGCAGCAGGTGCAGCACAGGGCCCGAGCGCTCGAACTCGGCTTTCATGATGTGCGCTTTGAGTCGAAAGCCTTGTCCCGCACTTTGCACCACCCCCCGACTGGGCGTGGATCCACCGCCCATGAAGAGTGATATGCCCACCAAACCTTCAAATCCCACCACCGCGATCTCGGCGGATGCTCCGCTTTCAGTCACATACAGCAAGGACACGATGGAGGTGGTTGGAAAGTACACATGTGACAGCACCGACCCCGACTCATACAGCACCTGGCCCAAAGGCATCTCTACCGCCTCCAGGTGCGGTAACCAACGTTGATACTCGGTGTCGGGCAACGACGCCAGCAGGTGGTTCTGGCGTGGGTCGCTCGTGGTTGGGGGTCGAGTTTTGGAGGGCATCAACAAAGAGTCCTGGGTCGGGTGGGAACAACAAACGGGAAACATGCGGCGTGGGACACAGGCCAGTTGAGCGCAGGCACTTTGCGCCGCCACGCTTTCGCCCCACTGTAGGCAAAGACGGTGACGCTGAATGTTCGATACCGAACAGACCATGCCCTGTTGTGCCCCTAAGGTCAAGCGTCATCGCAGTGGCAGGTGTCACTGTGCAGGTCGTTTGCAATGGTTTGCTGCAAATGCCAAGGCAAGCACCCCCTTCAACCAAGCACGCGTTCAAAACCGGTGCCGAGGCAACCATGGGTCTTTTTTCATTGGAACTCCGCAAGGCAGCGTACTGGGCAGACTTTGTGTTTTATGCCGTTTTGGCCGCGCTGATGGCCTGTGCGCTGTGGTGGCTCGGGCCAACGCATCTGCGTTGGTGGCTGCTGGGCAGCCTAGTGTTGCGACTCAGAAATAACGAAACATGAAAGCGTGTACTCGACCCACTGGCGGCGTTGCAAATCCGCGCGATACCTCGGTATCGCTGTGGTTTGCGCCTTGCCACTGGGCCGACTCCACGACTTTCATTTGTTCCGTTGTTTCTGAGTCGCAACACCAGGGCTTGTGATGGCGGCATGGACGCCGCTGGAGTACCTGTTGCATCGTTTTGTATTGCACGGGGTGCAACCATTTTCCAACTGGCATGCTTTGCACCACGAGCGACCGACTGCACTGATTTGTTCGCCCACCGTGCTCAGCGCTTCCGTGCTCATAGGACTGGTGTTTTTGCCGATTGGGTTGGTGAGCAACCGCTGGTTTGCAACCGCCTTGACACTGGGGCTGTTGCTTGGCTACCAGGCCTATGCGCTGACCCACCACGTTGTTCACCACGGTGCTGCACGGCGGCTTGTGCGCCGTGAACCTTTTCGGCGAGGGTATTGGCAAAGCTGGCTCGCGCAGCGAAAGCGCTGGCATGCGCTTCACCACCACAGCCTGCCGCTGTCGCACTTTGGCGTGACCACGGACCTGTGGGATCGGCTGTTGCGGACTGGCGCTGAGGCAAACCGAGCGACGGTGGCCCGGAAAACCCAGCCGCCCATGTACGACAGCGAACAGACATCCACCGCACGTTTTTTTACAACCGGTCACTGGATGCGTCGCAGGCACCCCAACCCGGTGATGGCGGTTCCGGCCTGCGTCGGTTTGATTCCCCGCCCTACCTTGCCGGGGTTGCTGCAACCGATGGCGTTTTGGCAGGGTCCCGCCGCAGTCACCCTTTTGACCGATTTCAACAACGAAAGAAAAACATGACATCGAAAAACTCACTCCGACAAATCGCCCTTGCCAGCCTTTGTGCCGTCACGGCAAGCACTGCGCTGGCGCAGAGCGACAACTACCCTTACTTTGGTTTGTCAGTGGGCAAATCACGGGCCCGTTTGGGCGAAGAAGACATATCCAGCCGTGTGCTCACACCGGGCACTGTCCTCACCGGCACACGCAGCGACAGCCGTGACACGGGCTACAAAGCGTTCGGTGGTTATCAGTTCAACCGTTACCTGGGTGCGGAACTGGGCTTTTTTGACTTGGGCGAGTTCAGCTTGCAATCGACCACGGCCCCAGCCGGCACACTCGAAGGCAGTGAGCGTTTCAGAGGTGCCAACCTGGACTTGGTGGGCACATTGCCTTTCACCGATCGGTTTGCAGCCATTGGCCGAGTGGGTGCGCTTTACACCCGCACACGTGGCCATTTCTCCGCAAGCGGCGCCGCCAATGTCGTCAACCCCACACCCAGCAAGCGTGACACCACCGTTAAATGGGGCGCGGGTTTGCAATATGCGATTTCTCCTTCTTTGCTGGTCCGGGCAGAGGGTGAGCGTTATCGCATCCACGACGCGGTCAGTGGTCGCAACAATGTGGATCTGTACACCATCAGTTTGGTGATCCCGTTTGGGCGCTCCGCGGCGCCCGCGCCTCGCATGGCTGCAGCAGTAACCCCCATGCGCGAAGCTCCAGCGCCACAGCCTCAGGCGGCGGCTCCCATGTCCGCGCCCGTGGTGGTGGCGCAAGCCCCGCCCGCACCTGTGGCAGTCGCCAAACAGCGCGTTAGCTTTTCAGCGGAATCGCTGTTCGGCTTTGACAAAGACACCGTGCAACCGGAAGGCAAAGCGGCGCTGGACGGCTTCAGCCAAAAAATGAGTGGCACACAGTTTGAGATGGTGTCGGTTGAAGGACACACCGACCGTCTGGGCACCACCGCTTACAACGACAAACTGTCCTTGCGGCGTGCCGAGTCTGTGAAGGCCTACCTTGTGACCTCGGGCGGACTGGATGCCTCGAAAGTCAATGCCACCGGAAAAGGGGAGGGCAGCCCGCTGACACAAACGGGCGACTGTAAAGGCAGCAGCGCCACGACGGCGCTGATCGCCTGTTTGCAGCCCGACCGGCGTGTAGACATTGAAGTCAGCGGTTCCCGCTGAACGTTGTCATGGTTTTGTGCCTGGCCAGGCGATAGGCAAGTTGAGAGCTTGTCCATCGCGGCGTGGGTAGGCCACGGTGGGGGCGTGTTTTGTAGTAGGGCCAGGCCATGATGACCCGTGAACAGCAGGGCCAGCGCGGTGAAGCCGGTCTGCAGAAGTTGCAATCTCGTCGGCTCTGTCCTACGCGCCTGCAGGGCTTTGCCCCACGTCAGGGCAAGTGGGCTACCGATCGCGGTTTCAAGGCGGCGAGCACACACTGTCTACCAGTTGTTGAAGCGCAGGGCCGCGGTTTGAAACCAGGTGCTTGGGATGGAAAAAGCTCTGTTCCTGAATGCGACTCCACAGCTGAAAAACCTACTGGAGAACACCCATGCTGCATTACGCCGTTGTATTTTTTGTGATTGCCTTGATTGCCGCCTTGTTCGGCTTTGGTGGCATCGCCGCTGGCGCGGTCGAAATAGGAAAAATACTTTTCATCGTTTTTGCCGTGTTGGCCGTGGCCAGCTTTTTGTTTGGTCTGACACGCAAACGTTGATGGGCCTGTTACGGCCATCTCTTTTCACCACCACAAGGAAATCACCATGAGCTCTCATTCTTCCGACTCCACCCAACGCGGTATTGACAATGCAGCCCAGGCAGCCGATCAGGCCGTGAAGTCCACCCAACGTGCAGCCTCCGGCACGCTGGACAGTCTGTCGCAAGGTGTGAAAGACCTGCGCGACCAAGCCTCTCCTTTGTTGAACCGCGCCGCTGAACAAGCCTCTGATCTGGCTCACCGCAGCATGGAAGCGGCCCGCGAAGGTTCACAAAAAATTCGTGAACAAGCGCGCCACGCCTCCGACAGCACCTTGGGTTACATCCGCCACGAGCCTGTGAAATCCATCCTCTTCGCTGCTGCTGCTGGCGCCGCCTTGATGGCACTCGTGAGCATGATGAGCCGTTCGCGTTCGCGCGACTGAGACCATCGAGTGGTTCGGACCTCCACGCTTGCAGCGTGCTGAGGGCCACGCGGTGACACAGATGGCCAGTTTTGTGCTGGCCTTCTTTTCGTCCCCATGAGGTAGTCACCTCGCTTTCAGGTTGTTGAGGCCGACAACGAAAGCCGCCGTGGTGGGCTGTGTCCTTTACGTTTTGATCCTGGCGATCTCCCTTGGAACTTTCTTCATGCTCAAATCCTTGCACCCCGCGTTGCAGTTGATTGCCACCCAGCCGCAATTGGTGTTCGATCATCTGGGTATTTATGTGGAATGGTTGAGCGACGAAGTCGGCCGCGCATCTGTGCGGTGGCGTTGGCGACTGATTCTGTGGGTATTGGCGGTGCTGTGTGTCGGCATGGCATTTGTTCTTGGCGGTGTCGCTTTGATGTTGTGGGCTACCGTGCCATTGAACAGCGCTGCACCCACATGGGTGTTGTGGGTCACGCCGCTGTTTCCTTTGTTGGTATCGGTGGTGTGCGTCGTGGTTTTGCTGTCAGGCTCAAGAGAGAGTTTGATCGAGCAACTCAAACTGCAATTTCGTGAAGACGTTTCAGTTTTTCTTGAGGCGAAAGCGCCGTGAACACCACCCCTGAAAGCCAAGCCCTGACACCTTTACAAAAACTCGCGCAGTCGCGGGCGCATCTGCGGGTCGCGATGCAACCGTTGAACCGGATCGATGGTGCCGCAGATGACTTTCCCGGCGAGAGCCGTCCTGCGTTTTGGAATTCACTGCCTGGAGTCGGCATTCTTCGAGAGGCTTTAGAAGACTGGTGGGCCCACCACCCCCTGCGCATGGCCACGGTGATAACCGAAAAGGCCGCCAGTGCGTTGCTTCGGCCCACCGCGCAAAAGCACCCTGTCTTATTGATGGCGGGTGCGGTGTTGGCGGGTGCGGTTCTGGTGCGAATGAAGCCTTGGCGCTGGGGATTGAAAAAAGCCATGTTTGCAGGGCTGCTTCCTCACCTGATTTCCAAGGTGGTCAGTGAGCTTCCTCTCGCATCGTGGATCGAATTGCTGACCCCCACCGGCCGCCAACCGCCTTCGGAGACGGCAACATCCCCCAGTCCTGCGCGACATTGACAGCCATTGACAGGTGACTCCTGCCAGATCGGTTGATTGGAGCGGTTGCAGTGGGTCTTTCAAGACCGGGCCATCCAGTGGTCCAGTGCCAGCTTTCCAGCGGACGCCGACGTGGCACTCAGAAAGCTTCCCCACACCATGTCGATCAAGGACAACTGCACCGGCCATCCCCGGAGGGTGGCAAGGTTGCTCAAGTCATAGGTGGCATAGGCCACAAAACCAAAAAACGCTGCACTGATGGCGGTTTGAATCCAGCCCGCTTCACCGGCATGAGGCATCACTGCAAACACCATCAAGCCAGAAACGAAAATGACATAAAAAGCCACCGCCGCCACCCAGTTAGGCCGCTCTGACATCAAATGCCCCACGCCTTCTTGGTAAAGCGATTTGGCCAACCAGCCCAGCCATAGGGCGTCCAGCAAGGCCATGACCAAAAAGATGGCCAGGCCCGCGATCAAATACTTGCTCATGTGCGGTGAATCTCGGAAAAAGCTGAATCTGTGATCAGGGTACTAAAAAATGCTTCAAAGCCGGTAAAGCTGTCCGCCTTCGACTTTGATTTGATCACCGGTGCGAAGGTCGTCAATTTGGTGGAAGTCGAACACACGGAATACACCGTTGTCCATGCGCACATGAACGCGGTAGACCTCGTTGTCGGCTTTGTTGCGCTGTTCAATGCTGTTGCCCACGACCGCACCGCCGACCACGCCGACGCCCGTGGCCAAGGCGCGTCCACTGCCACCGCCAATTTGGCTTCCGACCACAGCCCCCAGTACGCCGCCAAGCACGGCTCCTGCGCCAGAGGTGCGTCCTTCCAACTTCACCACTTCAATGCGTGTGACCCGCCCGAGTTCCGTTCGCTGCTCGTTGCGCTGGGCCGCGCCGGGGGCCTGGGCCACGCCGTCTCGGTCATTGACCGCACAAGCCGACAGCAACGCAGCAGACAAAGACAACGGCAGGACATAAAAACGGTTTTTCATGATGGAACCTCAACACGGGTGAACACCGTACAAGTGGGATGCGGCTGTTTGAAAAGGGGCGGTCATATCCGGCCCATCAGCAACAGGACGATCAAGATGACCAGCAACAAACCCACGCCGCCACTGGGTGCATAACCCCATGACCGGCTGTGGGGCCAGGCCGGAATGGCACCGATCAACAGCAACAGCAAGACGATCAAAAGAATCAAACTCAAGCTCATTCAAAACTCCTTCAAGTAGGGGTGGATGGGGTCAGCGGTTCAGCGGTGGACCGGCTGGGTGCCAACATGGTGGTGACGTCTGTCCATGCATCAAACTGCTGTGGCGTGATGTCGCCTTGCGCCAGTGCTGCGACGCGCAGCGATGTGCCGAGCCGGTGTGCTTCTTGGGCAATCTCGGCTGCACGCTGGTAACCCATGTGCGGCGATAGGGCAGTGACGCGCATCAATGAGTCGTCCACCATGGCCTTCATGCGCGCCTCGTCGGCCTGAATGCCGGACACGCAGTGCAACTGAAAACTGCGCATGGCGTCGCTGAGCAAACGCAGGCTGTCGAGCAGGTTCAGTGCTACCAGCGGTTGGTAGGCATTGATTTCAAACTGGCCTTGGCTGGCCGCCAAACCTATGGCCACGTCATGGCCCATCACTTGGGCGCAGACCATGGTCAGGGCTTCAATTTGGGTGGGGTTGACTTTGCCCGGCATGATGGAACTGCCCGGCTCATTGGCTGGCAGTCGCAATTCGCCCAGTCCCGCGCGGGGTCCACTGCCCATGAGACGAAAATCATTGCCAATTTTGGTCAAGGTGATGGCCAACATGCGCAGGGCGCCATGCAAGGCCACCAAACTTTCCTGCCCGGCCATGGCCGCAAATAAATTGCCCGCTTGCACGAACGGCAGGCCCCACTGTTTGGCAAGCACAGCGGCCACACGTGAACCAAACTCGGGGTCGGTGTTCATTCCGGTGCCCACCGCCGTGCCGCCAATGGGCAGTTCCAGAACGGCGGTCAAAGCATGTCGGATGGCCTGGTGGCACATGCCCAATTGCGCAGCGTAACCCCCCATCTCTTGGCCCAAGGTGATGGGTGTGGCATCTTGCAAATGGGTTCGCCCCACTTTGACCACATGTTCAAAGCGTTTCGCTGCCACGGTCAATTCGTTTTGCAGGGCGTTGAGTGCGGGCAACAGTTGCCGGTGCGTATTGCCAGCAACGGCCATGTGAACCGCAGTGGGAAAAACGTCGTTGGACGACTGTCCAAGGTTGACTTCACCGTGGGGCGAAAAAGGCGTCGCGCCATGTCCCAGCATGGGGTTGGCCAGGCCCACCACCACCTCGTTCACATTCATATGGCTTTGGGTACCAGAGCCGGTTTGCCAAACCGACAGCGGAAACTCGCCGTCCAATTGCCCCAACGCCACGCGGTGCGCAGCGGTCATCAAACATTGCGCTCGTTCCCCATCCAACAGCCCCAACTCACGGTTGACGTGGGCGGCGGCCCACTTCACCCATGCGAGGGCGTGAATCACCGCGAAAGGCATGTGCTGTTCACCAATCGAAAAAAAGCGCAGGCTGCGGGCGGTTTGGGCGCCCCACAGCACATGGTCCGGAACCTCAATCGGGCCGAAACTGTCGGTTTCAATACGGAAGTGGGTCATGGCCAATAGGCAGAACAGGCAGCAGTGAACCGTTCGGTGCTCAAACGTTTTTTTCGTTGGAGGTTGCCACTTTCTCAGCCTCCTGAGCCAATACTTCCCTGGGCTCTTGCTCGGCCAACTCTTCAATGATGAAGCGGCTGTAACGTTGCGCCGTGACCACCTTCACGGACTGCACCACTTTGTCCACTTTGGCTTGGGTCGTGTCGTCGGGCGCATGCACCAGTAAAAAACTACAACCTCGCAGCGCCAAAGCACGGTGCGCTTTCATCAGATTCAACTCTTGTCCGAAGTCGGCCAACACACCCACGCCGGGGAGTTGGTCGTCAACCTGTTGCACCATCTCGTGCGGCGCATAGCGCCGCATGTCTTGGTCTGTGAATCCACAGGCCAACAACTGGGATGCTGCCTTTTCCAGCGACTCGGCGTCTGCCAAGGTGATGAGGGTGTGTCCCACGGGGTTGAAAACACCCCACGATTCCATTGATTCAGTTTGATCCACACCGGGCTCCTTGTGGTGGCTGCAAAGGACAGACAACGCCATGGTCGAGCAAACGGCAGGTCTACAGCAGCGGACAGGGACGCAAAACAGTGTCGGCCAACATCCCGTCAAAACATGGTGATGCGTTAGAAATGACTGCGTGATCCACCACGCGCTCGGTGGTGTGGACTGAAGGGTGCAGCTTCATGGCCACGGATGCCAGCGAATGAATTCCCTGGGGTGTTAAAACTAAAAGCCGTCACGAAGACGGCTTTGGGAAACTTGCTTGAGAGGGGTAACTTTTCATTGCCCCCTGAAAAGCGATGAGCTCACTTGAACCAGTTTTTGTCGACTCTTTTTTCCCACTCCGACAACTGCTTCTCAGCCTCGTCCTTGGCAATGCCATAACGCTCTTGCAGTTTGCCGGCCAGCTGATCGCGTCGCCCTGCAATGACATCCAAATCATCGTCGGTGAGCTTGCCCCACTGTTCTTTGGTTTTGCCGGTCAATTGTTTCCAGTTGCCTTGGATTTGATCCCAATTCATGGTGTGCTCCTTGTGTTGTGGATAAAAGAAAGGGGTGAACCTGGCTCAAGGGCGAACAGCGATTTCATTGCGAACCGACTTCACGCCATTGACCTTGCGGGCCAAACTTTCCGCCGTGCTTTTTTCGGTCATGTTCTTGGCAAAGCCGGACAACATCACGGTGCCATTGAGAGTTTCTACGCTGATGGCAGCCGCATCGACTTCTTTGTTCTCAACAAAGCGGGCTTTCACTGCTGTGGTGATGGCACTGTCATCGATATAAGCCCCAACCGATTCCTGACCGCGTGTGACGGCACAACCCGCCGTGGTCAACATCAACATGGCGGTGGTGGTGGCGATGAGTGTGGTTTTGATGGACATGAATTTCTCCAGTTGAATTGAATATTGAATCTGAATGACGGCACCCGAGTGCCGCGGTGGTCAACAACCTCACCACCCGAGGTTAAGAAAATCGAAGCGGTCTTATTCGGCCAGCCAATCTCTGAGTTCTTCAGCGTGCTCTTGCTCGTCGCTCAGAATGTCTTCCAGCAACCGCCGAGTGGTGGAGTCTTTGTCACCCACCAGCTGAATCAATTGGCTGTAAGCCTCGATCGCGACCCGTTCAGCGATCAAATTGGCTTTGATCATGTCCTTCAGGTCTTTCGACTCGTCATAGGCCGCGTGGCTGCGCTCGGTCAATGTGTCGGGCGAAAAATCAGGCTCACCGCCCAGTTGCACAATACGTTTGGCCAACCGGTCTGCATGCGACGCTTCCTCGTTGGCATGCACCAAAAATTCCTCTGCAATTTTTGGCGACGCCAACCCTTCCGCCGTGAAGTGGTGGCGTTTGTAGCGCAACACACACAGCAATTCGGTGGCCAAAGAATCATTGAGCAGTTTGACCAGATCGGCCCGGAAAGGCTCGTTGTGCGGGGTCCGTGCGCCATGGTCTAAATCGTGGCGGGCTGCCTCAAGCGCCCGCTCATTCAACACCAAGTTGCTTCCTTGGGAAGGCGCTGACGCTCCGGTCAGCGGCTTTGAAATTTTGGGGACTTGTTTCATCGTTCATCCTTTTTGTGCTTTTGTCGGGCCATGAAAGTCACTGTAGGAGTCAAGCGCCCCACATGCCATCGGCGTTGAACACAAGAAGGTGTAGGACAGCGCCGCGCTTGCATCCGAACCACGGGCAGGCCTGCGCTGTGCGTACACATCTGCGGCAACGGCTGTCAGATTCACTGGTGCAAACCGTCTTCAAGTGGGATCGGCAGGATGAAGGTTGCCACCTTCACCTTCCCACTCCATGATGTCTGCTGGTTTGTGGCGCTGTGCATTGGACCGTTCACCATAACGGGTGTCCATCTGCTTGACCCACCGTGCGATCAGCCAGGTGGTGGCACCCCAAAACATCAGTCTTTTCAGCATGGTTTTCTCCTTGAGTTGAATGGCCCCACCTTTTTTTGGATCAGCCTGAACTCAAGTTTGCGGTGGTGTTTCACTGCCGCGCTGCAGACGATGACGCCCTTGTGTGTCAGACAACGGCGCATTAGGGTGTCACAAGGGTAACCAAGCCTCCAGTGTTGTTCCACTGCCAGGTTCACTGCGCACATTCATGCGACCATTGACCGCTTCGAGGCGATAGCGCATGCCCAGCAAACCGTGAGCACCTGGGCTGGTGGGGTTGGACACCAGTCCCACCCCGTTGTCGCCAACACCAACATACACCTCTTGGCCGTGCTGCTTGAACGTCACCTGCACAGCGGATGCCCTGGCATGTCGTGCAATGTTGGCCAAGGCCTCTTGTACGAAGCGGTACACCACGATTTCCTGCTCGGCGCTCAGGCGGATGTCTTGCAGGTCGCTCTCCACGGTCAACTCACTGCGCTCAGAAAACTCTCGCAGCTGAATTTGCAGTGCCGCCAACAAACCCAAATTTCCAAGAGACGAAGGCCTAAGGTTTTCGATGATGCGCCTTTTGAGGTGGATGCCCGCGTTGATGGTGGAGCTGAGGTGCTCCAAGCGTTGGCCCACCTCCACGCTGGACTCACCCAAGCTGCGCTTGAGCCGCGCGAGGTCGAGTTTGGCTGTGGTCAACAAGGCGCCCAATTCATCATGAAGCTTGCGGGCCAGATCGGCTTTGTCCGTTTCCTCGGAAACTTGGAGGTGTTTTGCGAGTTCTGTTAAGTCCGCAGTGCGCTGGGCCACCTGAACCTGCAGTGCGTCGCGTTCGGCTTTGATGGCGCTTTCATGGTGCAGGCGCATGTCGTTCATCACACGGGATTGGCGCCAGAAAACCACCGCGCCCAAGATGCCGAGAGTGGCCAGGGCAGCGATCCCCATGCGGTTGATCCATAGGGTGCTGAACACCTCTTGCCGCGCTGCCGAGGAAAGCGCCGCTTCCCTGGCCAGCAGCGCATCACCAACCCGCCGCAACTCATTCATTTTTTCCCGACCAATCTCAGTTGACAGCAGCGACTTCCATGCCTCATGACGGCCCATTCGATGCATTTCCAGCGATGCCTCCAACTCACTTAACTTGGCCTCGCTGTAGCTTAAAAGGGTGGCCGCCAGCTGCTTGGCCGCCGGGTCGTGTTGGTATTGGGTTTGCATGCTTTGTGCGATGACGCGCACATCGCGGGCGGCTTGTTGGTAAGGCTCCAGATAATTTTCTTGTCCTGTCAGGAGAAAGCCGCGTTGCCCCGTCTCGGCGTCGGTCATGCGCCGCAGCAGCGACTGGGTCTGGTCAATGGCGTGAACCCGGTGCAGAAGCTGGTTCAGAGAAGCGTTCGACTGTTGGTAGCTGAATTCATTCCAGGCCATCAACAGCAGTGCCAACAGGGCGACTAAAAAAATAGTGGCCGCTTGTTTGTTACGGGGTATGTCCAGCATGCTTTTCATTCGAAGGCCCTAAACTCGTCTGCTGTGTTGAACTCGGGCAAAGTGTGAATCATGATCAATATCGCTGTGATAGACGACCACGCCATCGTGCGCGCGGGACTGCGTCAGTTTCTGTCGGACTATGTGGATTTGCGGGTGGTCGCAGAAGGTGCCAGTGGACGGGATGCAGTGGACATTGTCAGAAAAGGTGGCGTTAATGTGATGCTGCTGGATATTTCCATGCCAGACCAAAGCGGGGTCGATGCGTTGCAGGCGATCAAGGCCAGGGCGCCCGACTTACCGGTTTTGATTCTCAGCAGCTACCCGGAAGAACACTATGCCACCACCTTGCTGCGCCAAGGCGCTGCGGGTTACCTTCCCAAGGACTGCGACCCGGAAGAATTGGTCAAGGCCATACGCACGGTGGCATTGGGCCGCAAATACATCACCTCTGCGATGGCCGAGCGTTTGGCCGAAGGCTTGAACAACCCAGAAGACAAACCCGCGCATGAACAACTCTCTGAACGTGAATTCCAGGTTTTTCTGCGCTTGGCCAATGGCGAGACGGTGGGCCAAATTGCCGAGGGCATGTCTTTGAGCGTGAAGACGGTGTCGACTTACCGCACCCGCATCATGGAAAAAATGGGCTTGGAGTCCAACAGCCAACTGACGTATTACGCCTTGAAGAACGGCCTGATCAAATAAACGCATGGTGGCGATGGCAAGGCAACAATGAAGGCCGCTAGTGTGGTGTCCCACTGATAACTGCCAGTGGAATCGTGTCTTGCAAGCCAGGGCCGCGTTGCAAATCCTCGCGATACCGCCTGGTATCGCTGCGGTTTTCGCCTTGCCTTGACTTGCAATCCATCGATTCCACTTTTGTCAGTTATCAGCGGGACACCACACTAGCTCAACAGCGCACCAGGCTCGGTATTGCCGCCACCAGCGCTGAGCCTGATGCAATAAGCAATCAGTTCGTCGACCTCATTGGACTTGTCAAAAACGCCCGAGGCACCGAGCGCTGCGCAACGCTCTTTGATTTCGGCTGTGGCGTAGTTGGTCAACACAACAGATTTGCCTCGGAAACCGCGTTCTTTCAGGCTTTTGAGAACACCCAAACCATTGCCGTTTTTCAAAAAAATATCGACGATGACCAGATGACACAGGTTGCCGTCCTGACACAGCCAGTGAACGGCCGTCACCTCATCAGCGGCCGAGCCCACCACTTTGGCGGGCGCCAATTCCTCCAACGCCGCCACCAGGTTCTCCAGAATCACGGGGCTGTCTTCCACAATGTACAGATGCAAAACCAGGTCCAACGCGGATGAACTGGGAAAGGGCGCACGGGCGGAATCACACCGAGGTGTGACCGGGCCGGGCTGAGAATCCCGCCACTGCATGACCGCGGCGCGTGGTGGCTCCCGCTGACCCGCTGCAGCACGACCTGAAGGGGTGACAGATCGCGCTGCATTCACACCATTCGCACTGAACATGCTGCGTCTCCGAAAACTGTCTGCTCGAAACGGACAAAGGCTTGTGGGTGCCCGTATCACCATTTCCACGCAGCTTACCCATCCACAACCTAAATGCCAGGGTTCATGGGCGCGTTGCCTTGTCAGACGGCGCCCACAGGCTTGAACCAAACCGTCGTTGTCCGACACAGCGCTGGGCTGACGAAGGACAAAGGGTGGTTGCAACTCCCACCATGATGGGGTTTTTGGGATGCCTTGTTTTGTCATGAATTCATTCGACTCCATTTCTTCGGGTGACCGCCTTCTGCCACCAGCGCCTGGCGGACCAGCTTCCCATTTCCATCTCCGTGACAGTGGTCGTTTTTTGAAACAGGCTTTGAACGCCTGGATAGACGACCGTGCCTCCAGCATGGGTGCGGCGCTGGCCTACTACACACTCTTTTCGATTGCCCCTTTGCTGCTCATCGTGATTGCGGTGGCCGGCTCTGTGTTTGGTCAGGACGCTGCCAGTGGCGCCATTTACAAACAGTTGGCCTCCTTACTGGGGCAGGAGGGTGCACTGGCGGTACAAGGGTTGATACAAAGCGTCCAGGCGCACCAGCAGTCCGGTTGGGGGGCCGCACTCGGCGTCGGGCTGCTGTTATTGGGCGCCACCACCGTCGTTGCAGAATTGCAGACCTCGCTCAATGTGATTTGGCACGCGCCGGAACAAGGGGCCAACCCCGGGTGGTTGCGCTGGTTGAAAGCGCGTTTTCTGTCATTGGGCCTGGTGCTGGGCATGGGATTTTTGTTGATGGTGTCCTTGGTTGTCAGCGCGGTGGTGGCGGTGTGGGGTGATTGGTGGGCACCTTGGTTCGAGGGCCTGGGGCTCGTTCTTCAGGTGTTGAATTTTTTGGTCGGTTGGGGGTTGTCGGTTCTGATGTTTGCCATGATCTACAAGTTGATGCCCGAGGTGCACGTCGCATGGCGGGACGTCTGGATAGGCGCTGCCATCACGGCTGTTTTGTTTGGCATCGGCAAGACACTGATCGGTCTGTACATCGGTACCAGTGGCATCGCCAGTGGTTTTGGTGCCGCCAGTTCACTGGTGGTGGTGGTCGTGTGGGTCTATTACTCTGCGCAAATTTTTCTGATTGGGGCCGAAATGACATGGGTGTATGCCAACCGTTGGGGTTCTTTGGCGCACGTCTCGCCAAACGCCTCAGTTCCGGGATGACATGGGCGGCATGGAATCAACGGCAACATTCCTGCCACGGCGACTTCGGGGTGAAACTGACCTGATCACCTTGCGGCCCGAGGGCCTTTACTGCGCCGCGGGTGACTTTTTCATCGATCCCTGGCGGCCCGTGCCCATGGCGGTGATCACACATGCCCACGGCGACCACCTGCGTTCGGGCCACGGCCGTTACCTGTGCAGCACAGTCGGCCAACACGTGGTTCGTGCACGCGCGGGCAACATCCAACTGCAAACGGTCGACTATGGCGAAGCGGTGCAACACAACGGCGTGCGTATTTCACTGCACCCGGCAGGCCATGTGCTGGGCTCTGCTCAGATACGCGTGGAATGCAAAGGAGAAGTGTGGGTAGCCTCCGGTGACTACAAAACTGGCCCCGACCGCACCTGCCTGCCGTTTGAGCCCGTGGCATGCGATGTGTTCATCACCGAGTCCACCTTTGGTTTGCCCGTGTTTCGCTGGTTGGACACTTCTGTGATCGAGTCGCAAATCAATGCCTGGTGGCAAGGCAATGCCGAGCAGGGCAGGTGTTCGGTGCTGTACGCCTATTCATTTGGCAAAGCGCAGCGGATTTTGAAAGGGGTGGATGCTGCCATCGGTCCCATCATCACCCACGGTGCCATGACCGCGCTCAATCGAGCCTATGAGGCTTCGGGTGTGTCGTTACCTCACACCCTCTTGGCCACAGAAGCGACGCCCGAGGACATGCGCCGTGCCTTGGTGCTGGCTCCACCTTCCGCACAGGGCAGTCCGTGGCTCAAGCGGTTCGGTGAACACAGCGATGCTTTTGCATCGGGCTGGATGCAGTTGCGCGGCACGCGTCGGCGGCGTGGTTTGGACCAGGGTTTTGTTCTGTCCGACCATGCCGACTGGCCTGGACTTTTGGACGCTGTGCGCAACACCGGCGCACAGCGCATCATCGTCACCCATGGGTATGTCGATCCACTGGTGCGCTTTTTGTCGGAGCAGGGCTTGCAGGCCGAGTCGTTCAAAACCGAGTACGGAAGCCAAGACGAAGAGGACAACCCCGTCACTGCTGATGCGGTGGTGACTGAAGCAGGCTTTCCCCCGCCATGAAGGCGTTCGCGGCCCTCTTTGTCGAACTCGACGCCACCACCTCCACCCGCGCCAAAGTAGCGGCACTGGTGTCTTATTTCCAGACGGCCCCTGCAGCGGATGCAGCCTGGGCGCTGTACTTCCTGGCCGGTGGCAAACCACGGCAAACCGTTCCGATGGCACTCATGAAAACGCTGGCGCAACAGATGGCCGGCATCACGCCGTGGCTGTTTGAAGAGTCGTATGCGGTGGTGGGCGACCTGGCCGAAACCGTCGCGTGTTTGTTGCCACCGCCCGAGGAGGTGAGTGATTTGCCGCTGCACGTGTGGATGCAGGACAGGTTGTTGCCGCTCAAAGGGCTGTCTGCCGACGAGGTGGCGCTTCGTTTGCAGTCTTATTGGATGGCGCTGGACAAACCGGGGCGGTTTTTGTTGACCAAACTCATAGGCGGTGGCTTTCGGGTGGGTGTGTCCCGCAATCTGGTGGTGCGTTCACTTGCTGAGGTGGCGGGCTTGGACGCCAAGTTACTTGCCCACCGCATGATGGGTTACACCGACAAAACCACCTTGCCCAGCGCCGAACGTTACGCCGCCTTGTTGTCCGACGCCAGCAGCACCGAGGCGGCAGCTTCACCTTATCCCTTTTTTTTGGCGCACTCCTTGTCGAATGGTCCTGACAACCTGGGCTCGCCATCAGACTGGTTGGTGGAATGGAAGTGGGATGGCATTCGTGCCCAGTGGGTCCACCGAGGCGACCGCTGGTGGTTGTGGTCGCGGGGCGAAGAGTTGCTCAACGAACGTTTTCCCGACCTGGCCATGCTGGCCAAGCACCTGCCCAGCGGCGTGGTGTTGGACGGCGAAATTCTGGTGTGGCGGGACGGGCGGCCTGCCCCGTTTGCCGAACTGCAAAAGCGCATAGGCCGCAAACTGCTGAGCAAAAAATTGTTGCAAGACCTGCCCGTTGTGTTCATGGCCTACGACCTGCTGGAATACCAAGGCCAGGACATGCGCCACCAGCCCCAAGCGCAGCGGCGGGCGCTGCTGGAGCAACTGCTGTGCCACACCCATGCGGCGGTTCCGCAGCTGCCCCTGGTCGCCTCGCCCGTGGTGGATGCGCCGGACTGGGACAGCCTGGCCGCCTTGCGGCAAGAGGCCCGCTCACGCGGTGTGGAAGGCTTCATGCTGAAACAGCGATCCGGCCATTACGGCGTGGGCCGCACCAAAGACAGTGGCACCTGGTGGAAGTGGAAACTGGAGCCCCTGACCGTTGATGCGGTCTTGATTTACGCACAAAGCGGCCATGGCCGGCGGGCCAATTTATACAGCGACTACACCTTCGCCGTCTGGGACAACACCCAGTCCGGTCAACCGCCCGCCCTGGTTCCCTTTGCCAAGGCCTACTCCGGACTGACGGACGAAGAGATGAAGCAAGTGGACGAGCGCATCCGCCAAACCACCATCGAACGTTTCGGGCCGGTGCGCAGCGTGCGCCCGAGCCTGGTGGTGGAGCTGGGTTTTGAAGGCATTGCGGCGTCTTCCCGGCACAAGTCCGGCATTGCGGTTCGTTTTCCGCGCATGTTGCGGTTGCGCTGGGACAAACCAATAGAAGAGGCCGACACCCTGACGGCGTTGCGTGCCCTGTTGCCAGGGCAGGAGGCCGCGGTTTGAGTGCAAGGGTGGCCGCTGCGAGCGTTGCATCGCCGTCCAGCTGGTTGGCGGGCAAGGGCTACAAGCCCTTTGCTTTTCAGCGCCAGGTCTGGGCCGCCATGCGGCGCGGTGAAAGTGGTTTGTTGCATGCGGCCACGGGCACGGGCAAAACACAGGCCGTGTGGCTTGGCGCCTTGGCGGCGCTGCGCTCACGCCAAAAGGCAGGCCGAACTGCGCCCCCGCTGACGGTGCTGTGGATCACGCCGATGCGTGCACTGGCTGCTGACACTTTGTCTTCCTTGCGTGAACCTGCTGCTGTTTTGGCGCCGCATTGGACGCTGGCCTCACGCAGCGGCGACTCCAGTGCCGCAGAGCGCGCCCGTCAAGCCAAGAAAAAACCCACGGTGCTCGTCACCACACCAGAGAGTTTCAGCCTGATGTTGTCGCAGCCCGATGCGTCGGCGCAGCTCGGATCCATCCAGTTGGTGGTGGTGGACGAATGGCATGAACTCATTGGCAACAAACGTGGCGTGCAGGTGCAGTTGGGTTTGGCGCGTTTGCGTCAATGGGTGCCGGGTTTGATGGTCTGGGGCCTGTCGGCGACCTTGGCGAATCTGGTGCAAGCCAAAGACGCGCTGGCGGGGCCGCAAGGCGTGTTGGTGCAAGGCCCCACCAGCAAGCCTGTGGTGGTGGACACGCTGCTGCCCAGCCGCGTGGAGCGTTTTCCGTGGGCAGGCCACCTGGGTTTGCGCATGGTGCCGGCTGTGGCGGCCGAGGTCGAGGTTTGCCGCAACACCTTGCTTTTCACCAACACCCGTGCCCAAGCGGAGCTGTGGTACCAGGCGCTTCTGGACCACCGCCCCGACTGGTCGGGTCTGATCGCTTTGCACCACGGTTCGCTCGATCGGCAGGTGCGCGAGTGGGTGGAGGCGGGGTTGAAGGACGGTCAGTTGAAGCTGGTCGTGGCCACCTCCAGCCTGGACCTGGGCGTCGATTTTTCGCCGGTGGAGCGTGTCATTCAGGTGGGATCGGTCAAAGGCCTGGCGCGTTTGATCCAGCGCGCTGGACGCTCTGGCCACGCCCCCGGGCTGACCTCGCGCATCACCTTGGTCCCCACCCACAGCATGGAGCTGCTGGAAGCGGCGGCCGCACGGCGTGCCTTGCGCTCGCCTCAGCTGCCACCGCCCAAAATGCCGCACCAACCGCTGGATGTGCTGGTCCAGCATGTGGTCACGCTGGCATTGGGTGGGGGGTTCCGCAGCGACGAGTTGCTGGCGCAGCTGCGCACCACCCATGCTTACCGCAACCTCAGCGATGCGCAGTGGAACTGGGTGCTGGACTTTGCGGGGCGTGGCGGCGTGGCATTGACGGCCTACCCGGGCTACCACCGCATTGCCGTCGATGAAGAAGGCGTTTACCGTGTGACCGATGCGCAAGTGGCCAAACGCCACCGCTTGTCCATTGGCACCATCGTGGGCGATGGTTTGGTGCGGATTGCTTTTTTGAAGGGCGCGGTGCTGGGCACTGTGGAAGAAAGTTTTGTCGCGCGACTCTCCAAAGGGGATGCCTTCTTGTTTGCGGGCCGTGTGCTGGAGTTCGTCCGCCTCCATGACATGACGGCCTATGTCAAGACAACAACCGCCCGCAAGACACTGACCGCGCGCTGGAGCGGCGGAAAAATGCCGCTGTCCAGCGAGTTGGCAGAGGCCATGCTGCAGGAACTCGATCATCACGCAGACAACAAAGCAGGCCATGACAGTCCAGACGCCAAGTCCCCCGAAATGACCGCCTTGCTGCCTTTGCTCACACTGCAACAGCAGTGGTCGGCCTTGCCCAGTTCCCGAACGGTGTTGGTCGAAACCCTGCAATCACGTGAAGGCCACCATGTTTATGTCTACCCGTTTGCAGGTCGGCAAGTGCATTTGGCTTTGGGCGCTCTGTGGGCCTGGCGCCTGGGTCGCCTGTCACCCCGCAGTTTTTCCATTTCAGCCAACGATTACGGACTGGAGCTGGTGAGCGACGTGGCCATCGACGCCGCCAGTTGGCCCGCGCTGTTGTCCGTCGAGCAGCTCGCTGACGATGTTCTGCACAGCGTCAACGCCACAGAGATGGCACGGCGTCACTTCCGCGAAATTGCGCGGGTGGCTGGCCTCGTGTTCACCGGCTATCCAGGTGCGCCTCACAGCATGAAACAAGTGCAGGCTTCCAGCAGCCTGTTCTACGACGTGTTCGCCAAATACGATACCGGCAACCTGCTGCTGCAGCAGGCGCGCCAAGAGGTGCTCAGGCAAGACTGCGACTTGGACCAGCTTGCAACCACGCTGCGGGCCATGGCGGCCAGACACTGGGACCTGCGCCCGATTGCACGTTGGACGCCTTTTGCGTTTCCGCTGATGGTCGAACGCTTGCGTGAGCGCTTAAGCACATCATCGCTGGATGAACGCATTGAAAAAATGCTGGCCAAACTCAACGCGGCCGCCACGCCATGACCTCATCGTGCCCCGACTTTGAATTGGGTTTGCCCTGCCCTGGGGGCAGTACCTTGTCGCTGCGGCTGATGCCTGAACGTGCCGTGTTTGATTCTCGTTCGTCCACGCTGCTGGTCGCGGACGTGCACTTGGGCAAGGCGGCTGTGTTTCGTGCTCGGGGCATTCCCGTCCCGCAGGGCACCACGACGGCCACGCTGGCGCGGCTGTCCCAGGCGGTGGAGCGCTGCCAGGCGCGTCGGCTGGTGGTGCTGGGTGATCTGTTGCATGCCAAAGAAAGCCATGCACCTGACACCATGGCCGTGTTTCGCAACTGGCGTCAGCGCCATGCAGAACTGGAATGCTGGGTTGTTGAGGGCAACCATGACCGGCATGCAGGCGCCTTGGCCACGGAATTGGGGTTCCACTGCACAGATGAATTTCTGGCGTCGGACTGGTGCGGGATGCACGGCGACCGCCCCAGGCCATCCAACAGCGCCTGGGTGCTTGAAGGTCACGTTCACCCGGTGGTCCATTTGCGCAGCAGCGTGGACCGCCTGCGACTGCCTTGTTTTTGGCTGCACGGACAGGTGCTAACGCTGCCTGCCTTTGGTGAGTTCACCGGGGGGCATGTCGTAGGCCCGCCCACACAGGCCGCTGAGCGTTTATTTGTGGTGTCCAAGACGGTGAATGAGATGAACCGCTCTGCGGTACGGGACAGGCCCTAGTCTTACTGTGTCAGCAAATTGCCCCTGCGCCGGTAAGCCAAACCGCGCTGGGCTAGGCGCAGGCCGCCGCCCGGGGTGACCCCCGTGCCAGGGCTGCAACAACGCCCAGCGCGGTTTGGCATACCGGCCCGAAGGGTGAGCCCCGCCCGCAGCCGCACTCGTCGTTACAAATGCTCGCCGGGTGTTCAACCCGGCTGCGCTTTGCGCCTAGATTGCGGCTGCGGGCGGGGTTCACGCAGGGGCAATTTGCTGACACAGTAAGACTAGTACTGCATATCACCATGGGTTGGGCCGCCGCCCTGTTGCCAATGACGCACTGGGATTTCGTCCTACAGGGCGTTGAGGCTGCTGCCGATGGGTGAGGGCAGGGCGGGCCTGCAAACTGGCAGCACCCCGCCTCCCAGGAGCCCTCCATGAGTTCTTTTGACATCAGAAATGACATATCCGATCCTGCCCACACCGACAACGGATCGCGTTGGGCGTGGCTGATGGTCGCTGCTGTCATGGTGGTGGCATTGGTGTCTTTCGCGGTGCACGTGGTCAGCCTTCAGATTTCGAACAGTGAACGGACGAGGTTGGCTGATGCGTCTCAGGAGGAAGATGTTTTTCCCAACGGGCATGAGTTGGCAAAGCTCATGTCTTCTTTCACCGCACCAGACCTTGTGAAATCAGACGGGACTTTCCCCTTGTCTGGCAAGGACGAGCGAAATCGTGTCGTGGCAGGTCGGTGACGGTCGGCGCTTGAATGCCCACGGTTGTTTGTTGATTGAAAGGACCCCATCATGAAGAAAGAAAAAAATCCTTTGGCACCTGACAACCAAGGTGAAGGCAATGTCGAGGCGGCTCGAAATTACAACCGGGCCACCAAAGATTTTGTGAAGACAGGCCGTGTTCAAAAGGCCGCGCAAGAAGCTGCTCCGCACAATGTGATTGAAGCCGCCGAAATGTTGGCGGCTGAAAAGGCCGGCCGTTCGCGGGCCAAAAAATGACAACGTCCATCCGCCGACCACGCGAGCGACTGCGTGGAAAGTGGGGCCCTTATGGGGTGGTGGGCATCTTGTTGACGCTGGCGGTGCTCGCCGCTGGTGAGGCCAGTGGGTGGCGATTTTTAAAACAGCCCTTGGAGCGCCTGCTCAGCCAGCGTTTGGCGCAACCCGTGGCCTTAACCGATGATTTCAGGTTGTATTTGCTTGGTGGCATAGAAGTACAAGTGGGAGGGTTGAAGGTTGGAGCGCCACAGTGGCTCCAGGCCTCGGGGTTAAAAATACAAATGTCCTGGGTTGAGGCGATTCGGGCCGCGTCTACACAAGAACTTGTATTTCAGGCGGTGGAAGCAGACGATGTGCTGGCTCAGTTGACTCGTTACGGGTCAGGCAAGGTGAGCTGGCCCCAGCCTGCCGCGGAGACACAGCCGTCGAAGTGGTCGTTTCAGCTGCAGTCGGTGCAGCTGCGCAAAGGTTTGATTCGATACCTGGACGAAGCCCAACGCACCCGTCTGACCCTCCACTTGACTGGCGGTGAGGGTGCCGACAGTTCTTCTGCCTTGGGTTATGTGGCCACATTAAACGGCACTTGGCAAAACAAACGTGTGGACCTGCAGGCACAAGCGCCCCGGTTGTTGCCGGTGCTGCACCCCCATGGCGACGGGCATCTGCCGGACATGGTGGCCGTGCGTATTTCCGGGCAAGTCGGCGGCACCCGCCTGGGTTTTGAAGGCGAAACTGCGGCGCTTTCGGCGACGGCCGA
>Ga0315907_10001743_pt1 | contig 28988 bp, 25 predicted proteins | sample LakEriMetagenome_3_FD_203525 | JGI IMG/M metagenome (GOLD analysis project Ga0315907, IMG submission 203525) | Freshwater fungal communities from buoy surface, Lake Erie, Ohio, United States - Buoy 12 MA123 | ecosystem: Environmental > Aquatic > Freshwater > Lake > Lake biofilm | place: USA...
CATTATCGATATCCGTCAGTGGAATAACACCACTTTCAAAATAAGGGTAATTCATCCACTCCGATTCAAACACATTATCATTGTCCTGTGGGTAATGATCAAAAAAACCTACCTCTTGCATCTGCTGTGTTTCTATTCCGCGGATGTCGATCATTCGAAAACCTGCCGTGTAGTTGCTTTGAAAAGAAAGGTTACCAATGATGTATTGATTGTGATCAATCGCTTCTGTGCTGCCCAAGAAATCATATTGGTACACCGGCTGATCTAAGTTTTCTACATTCCAAACTAAGGTGCGTGTTTCAAAGAAAATGTTATTGTATTCATCGAGCTCATCATCCATCAGCAGGTATTTCCCATCCGGTGTTAACCAACCTTGATGGCAATAAGCACTATTGGGGTAAAACGTAATTGAAACCGTAGTAGCATCTAAAGGATTTGTCACATCTACGATGGTGAGGTTAGCAGGATTATTTCCGTTATAACAAAATGCAATGGTGCGCCCCACATAATCGGCATCCGGACCGTTATACACCATCACTTGCGCTTCATGTGTATAACCATCGTCATCATAGCCTCCTGCAATGACAGGCGCTAGGGGATTCTGAATATTAACGATGTGCAGACCACCTGCAAAAGTATTTGTACCACACGCATAAAGAAAACCGGTTTCTTCCTCGATTACTAAGGTGTGGCATCTACCAAAACCAGAATAGTGTGCGTCTTCCGTAAAGTTGACGGGAGGATTCACCACGTTTCGCAATCGATGTAAATCGAATACTTGCAAACCATGCCCTGTGGCCTCACTTCCTACAAACAAGTAATCGTTATACGTGCGTAATGTTCTCCAAAGAGAGTTATTGGTGTGTGTAGGCAATTGCCCTAAATAGATCGGATTGACAGGATCGCTAATGTCAAAAAAACCAACCCCGGTTGATTTGCCGAGGAGCACATATTCTTTTCCGTCCATGGCATCTGTCCAACCCCACACTTCATTTGTAGTGCCACCCCCGAAAGCCGAAGGAGCCACATGCGCTAGTAAATCCACGTTCTCACAGGGATAGTTGCCCGCGTATCCATTCTCACATAGCGTTTGAGAAAAACTTACTGCTGGAATAAAGATCAACAGCATGCCAAGAGTAATACGGATTACATTCGTCATATCACAAAGGTAAAGGACTTGATGGTCCGAAAACCAAGTGAACAAAAAGTAGTACCAATGGTTAAAAGAGCATGAACATTTTAGTGAGCGGTGGCAGTGGTTTGGTGGGATCGGTCACCATCCAATTGTTACTCGAAAACGGACACACCATCTACAACCTAACTACGCAAAAGGCTCTTCGATCAGAGCACGCGAAGGTTCATCATATTTATTGGAATCCGAGATCTGGTGAAGTGGAAACATCAGCGCTTCCAGCTATCGATACTGTGGTGAATCTCGCCGGATTTTCTGTGGCCAATAAATGGACAAAAGAGAACAAAGAAAAAATGATTTCCAGCCGAATTGAATCCACTCGATTGCTGGTAAAAATAAGTGGACAAGCGCACACCTTCGTCTCGGCAAGTGCTTCAGGCATCTATCGCGATACCGATGAATGGCAAGATGAGCAATCAGCCTTTGCTAATGACTTTCTTGCTCAACTGAGTATTACGTGGGAAGAAGAAGCTCAAAAAGCTCGAGTTAATGGGGCGCGCGTCGCTCTGTTACGCATTGGCGTAGTGCTGGATCAGCGCGAAGGAGCACTCGGAAAAATGATTCCCTTTTTCAAAATGGGCTTGGGAAGCGCCGTTGGACGAGGAAGCCAATACATGAGTTGGATTCACCTTCACGACCTCGCTCGCATGCTTGTTTTTGCCGTAGAAAACAAAACTGTAGAAGGAGCCTATAATGCGGTGGCACCGGCCCCTGTTACGAATAAACAAATTTCAAAATCTCTTGCGAAAGCTTTGAACAGGCCCTTTTTTCTACCCAATGTACCTGCCTTTGCGCTGCGATTAGCTTTTGGTGAAATGGCCGATATGCTTTTTACCTCTAAACGATTGAAATCAGAAAAAATACAACAAGCCGGATTTACTTTCCAATTCCCTGATGTAGATTCAGCCATGCGCGACTTATTTCAAAAATGACATGAAAACTTCCATTTGTATTCATTGGTTTCGTCGCGATTTGCGCCTTCAAGATAACGCCTCGCTTTGGTTAGCCCTGAAAAGCGGTTTTCCTGTTTTGCCTATTTTCATTTTTGATAAAAACATACTCGATCATCTCACCGAAAAAAAAGATGCCCGTGTACTTTTTATTCATCAAGAAATCACTCGACTCAAAAAAGAACTCCAAGAAATCGGCAGCGATTTACGCGTTTTTTACAACACCCCTGAACAGGTTTTCGAACAGTTGATCAAGGAGTATGATATAAAAACGGTTTTTGCCAATCGTGATTACGAGCCCTACGCCCACGAAAGGGATAAACACATCTATGCACTATTGGGAGAAAAAGGCATTGCGTTTAAAGGCAAAAAAGACCATGTCATTTTCGAAAAAGACGAAGTGATCAAAGACGATGGTAAACCTTACACGGTTTATACTCCGTATAGCAAAAAATGGAAAGCCAAACTCACTGCTTACCATGTGAAGGCTTATCCTACGGAAAAATATTTCTCTCATTTTTTAGAAGTAGCAGATAAAACTTCCCTACCGAGTCTGGAAGAAATGGGCTTCGAAAACTTTGAGTTTGATTTTCCATCTCGTGAAGTGAGCGATCAAATTTTAGAACATTACGGTGAAAAGCGGGATATACCCTCTGTAAGGGGAACCTCTCGATTGAGTCTTCATTTGCGTTTCGGTACGGTGAGTATTCGTGCGTTAGTAGTGCAAGCCCAAAAGACTAGTGAAAAATGGCTGAACGAACTCATTTGGCGCGACTTCTACCAAATGATTTTATTTCACTTCCCACACACCGTGAATAAAGCTTTCAAGCCCGCTTACGATCGCATTCAGTGGGTGAATAACGAGGCTGAATTTGCGAAATGGTGCGCGGGACAAACAGGTTATCCGATTGTAGACGCCGGTATGCGCGAATTAAACGCCACCGGATTTATGCATAACCGCGTGCGCATGGTCGTTGCATCGTTCTTAACGAAACACTTATTAATCGACTGGCGTTGGGGAGAAAAATACTTTGCCGAAAAACTACTCGACTTTGAATTGGCGAGCAATGTAGGTGGATGGCAATGGGCCGCAGGAAGCGGATGCGATGCAGCCCCCTATTTCCGCATCTTCAATCCAGCGAGCCAAACAGAAAAATTTGATCCTGAATACCGATATATCCGCACTTGGGTGCCTGAGTATTCAACCCTTCAGTACCCCCGACCAATAGTTGATCATAAAATGGCGCGTGAAAGGTGTTTGTCCACTTTTAAAGCTGCTCTCAACGAATAAGCGATTACCTTTGAGATATGTTTTCGCATCTCACTATTATTGATCTTTCAACCGTATTGGCCGGACCATCAGTTGGAACTTTTTTCGCAGAGCTCGGAGCTCAGGTGATAAAAATCGAAAATCCAAAAATCGGTGGTGATGTAACGCGCTCATGGAAACTTGCGCATGAGCCCGCAGATGCTCCGTTAGGTGCCTATTTCGCTTCGGTGAATTGCAAAAAAAATTATCTCTACCGCGACTTAAGCATAGAAAAAGAGAAAGAAGAGATTCTTCAACTCTTATCCACTGCTGACATTGTGCTGAGTAATTTCAAAAAAGGAGATGCCGAAAAATTTGGCCTTACCGATGAAGCACTCCATCACATAAATCCTCGTTTAATCCATGGGAAAATTTCTGGTTTTTCCTCCACTCCTGAGCGGGTGGCTTACGATGTAGTACTGCAAGCTGAAACGGGATTTATGTATATGAATGGAACCCCAGCAAGTGGTCCTGTGAAAATGCCTGTTGCTTTAATTGATGTCATTGCCGCTCATCAACTCAAAGAAGGACTTCTGTGTGCTTTATACGAACGTGAACGCAGTGGAAAAGTAAATCACGTGCATTGTTCTCTCGAAAAAGCAGGATTAAGCGCTTTAGTGAATCAAGCGAGTAACTACCTCATGGCCGATTATGTTCCACAGCCTTTGGGATCGCTCCATCCGAACATAGCGCCTTATGGAGAAATAGTACATACACACGATCAGAAACAAATTGTATTAGCTGTAGGAAGCGATAAACAATTTCGATCGCTTTGCTCCATCTTGCAGATTGCCTCATTGGCCGACGATGAGCGTTTTGCACACAATAAAGCCCGCATAGCTCACCGTGTGGAACTACTTCGTTTACTCAATGAAGCCTTTGGGAAAAAAGACCGCTCCGATTGGATGCCACTGCTCATTGATGCAAACATACCCGCGGGAGCTATTTATGCCATGAATGAAGTGATGGAATCGCCAACAGCCCAATCTATGATTGTTTCAGAAAACATACAGGGCGTAGAAACCCAACGTATTTCGTCAGTAGCCTTTGACTTGAGCTCACCAACTACTGAGCAGGAATTTTGATTTCAAAAGAAACACGATCCTTATTTTTCAAAAACGATTGGCGTAACCAAGGATTATATAACTTCAGTGTTTTGTAATTCACATTCAACTTAGCAGCGTAATCGGCGAAATCATTGACTGTACTATCCAGCATTACTGTGGTAGTTGATAATGGTTGATATAAATCGGAAGGGCGAAGGGTAAAACCGTATTTTGAACAATTGTTATAGATTTCCTTCACCGCTAGCATGCGAAACACATATCGACCCGTTTCTTCATTCAGCAAAAGATCCCAATAATTTTTTGAACGTTGTTTTTCAACTTGACGATCCAAACCACCCATGCCCATATTATATGAAGCAGCTACCATTGCCCATGAACCATAACGTTCATAAGCCTTTTTGAAATAAGCGCATGCCGCTTGCGTCGATTTTTCTACGTGATAGCGTTCATCCACTTCATCGTTTACGATGAGTCCAAACTCTTTTCCAGTACCTTCTAAAAACTGCCAAAAACCCGTAGCTCCGCTTGGCGAAACTACGTTGGTCAAATTACTTTCAATCAGCGCTAAGTATTTAAAATCATCAGGAACACCGTTGGCTTTTAAGATCGGTTCGATAATAGGAAACCAACGATAGGCTCTTTTGATCCCCAACAGTGTGTTCGACTGCCAATAGGTATTAACGAGTAACTCACGATCAAATCGCTCGCGTACATCAAACTGTTGCATGGGAACTACCTCGCCTGCGAAGGTGGCCGATTCGGGCAATGGAAGTGTAAAGACGTGATAGTTCTTTTGAATTTCTTTCGAATAATGCTCATCGGCTTCGGCACTGGGTTTTTTATGCTCGATAAAGCTGAATAAAAGAAGAGCCAACAAAGCTCCGCCAAAGGCAGTGGAAGAAACGAGAAGCGCTAATTTGAATTTGTTCATGGCCATCAGTAATGATACTTTCCTTTGGCCAAGTTACGCCACGAAAAGTAGAACTGAATGGTAAGAAGTGTGAAGAAATAAGCAAGACACAGTGAACTATTCACCGTAGCAAACAATGGATCAAAACTCGCTAAAAACAACAAACACTGAACTACAGCCAATAAAGCGAAAACCAAAAACACTTTTTTATCCGATAGCCCAAAATACCCCAGATTGTGCGTGGTGTGATCGCGACCTCCTATCATCGGCGATCGCCCATGGCGCATGCGATTGACAGAAACCATGATGGCATCTACCAAACAAATACCCAAGGATAAAGAGAGTAAAATCCACGGCGACCAATTGAATCCGCCTATCCAACTGGGGGCAAGCTCAGAGGACAATAACATAACCGATAACACAAAACCAAGCAACAAACTTCCGCTATCGCCCATATACATCTTTGCCGAGGGCGCGTTAAAAACTAAAAACGCCAATCCAGATCCGATAAAAAAAATAGGTAAGGTAGGCGGTCCGAGAAATAACATAATGAAAGACATGCTGATCAAGGCCAAGGTGGCCACACCATCCATGTTGTCGAACATATTGATGGCATTCATCAAGCCCACCATCAAAAACACTTTTAGAAAAACATCTACAGCTACTACTTCGTGCAAACCGCCGGGCAACGAGAAGGCAACAGTTAGCGCCGCTAAAACTTGTCCCGCCATCTTTGGCCAAGGGCTCAATCGTTTTACGTCATCAACTAACCCCGTAACAAAAGCTATGGTGCCGCCGAAAATGATCCATAAATCTTGGATATGATAATCGAAGTAAGGAATTTCTTTCGCTATAACCGCCAATATAAATGCCAGGTAAAAAACTATCCCCCCCACTGTTGGCTTAGCCGTATTGCTCCATCGTGTGGGTAAATCTTGCTGTTTGGCAGTAGTTCCTAGTTGTTTGAACAATTTTAAAGCAACCGCATTCATCAAGAGAAAAAAAATAGCGATTCCACCTATGATGATGAGCTGCATTCCAAACATAATAAGCCTTTAAAAGAAAATCGTTTTAAACTCGTCAAGAGCCTTTCCCTGCTGATCTTTTTCAGAAAGCATAGCATCGCGTGTGGGCCAAGGAATATTCACCGATGGATCATCCCAGCGCAAAACAGAATCGCATTCTTTCGCATAATAGTTCGAACACTTATAGGAAAAAATAGTATCCTCTTCTAACACATAAAAACCGTGAGCAAAACCTTCAGGAATGAATAACTGCAGCTTATTGGTTTCGTTGATCTCTACCATAAAGTACTGTCCAAAGGTGGGCTGGGTGCGACGGAGATCAACTACTACGTCGAGCACGGCCCCTTTCGTAACGCGTATCAATTTAGCTTGACTTTTAGGCGGTACTTGAAAATGCATACCTCTCAAAATACCTTTGCTTGACTTGCTTTCATTGTCTTGAACAAAAGAGATGTTTAAGCCTGTTTCCACCCTGAATCGCGCTTCATTAAAAGGCTCGAAAAAATATCCCCTTACATCTTCAAAAACGGTTGGGGTAATCAATAACAAATCCGCGAAAGGCGTTTTTTCAATTTTCACAGTACACTATTTTTTACGAGAAGAAAAAAGTCGGGACCACCAAGATCTGTTCTTGGCTTGCACATCGTAATAACCGCCATAGGTATAGCCGTAACCATAACCATAGCCATAACTATATCGATCATTGTATTTGTTGCGATCGAGGTCCACTCCATTCAAAACCACTGAAAGTGGAATTTGGTTTTCATTGATCAACCGATCGGCGACATGCACAAAGTGTTTTTTCGAATAATCAGCACGGAAAACATAGATAGGGTAATCCACCTGCTTCAATAAAAGAATGCCATCCGTTACCAATCCTACTGGAGGTGTATCCAGAATAATTACATCATACATCTTCTTGAGTTCTCCTAGTAGCTGGGTCATACGAGCTCCTATGATCAACTCTGAAGGATTGGGCGGTATAGGGCCTGCCGTGATATAATCCAGGTTTTCTTGCTGGCTCTTATGGATGGTATCTTGAAGACTCGCCTTACCAATGAGCAAGGTGCTCATGCCTTCATTATTCGCCACCCCAAATCCTTTGTGAATTTTGGGTTTGCGCATATCGAGGTCACAAACAATCACCCGTTTTCCGCTATAGGCTACTATTCCAGCTAAATTAAGAGCTACAAATGTTTTCCCTTCACCTGGCACAGTAGAAGTAATGGCGCTCACTTTGGGCCCCTCTGAGTTATCAATAAATTGAAGACTCGTTCGAATGCTTCTAAATGCCTCCGCCATTAATGATCGAGGATTTTTGTCTACCAACAACATCGAATTGGGGATCTCTTCTTTGTATTTTGGAATAACTCCCAAGGTGCTCACACTGGCGTTAGACAGCTTATTCACTTCGTGCAAAGAGGTAATACTGTTGTGCAATAAATAACGAACGCTAATGATCACTAAACCCAAGATAAGCCCCGTTAACACAAAGGTGATCCATACTAATCTTCTCTTTGGATAAATGGGCGAAAGCGGCACTCTCGCCTCTTCCAAGATTTGGTTATTCGAAACAAATCCTTCCTTCGAAATTTGATACTCAATGGACTTTTCTAGAAGAAGAGTGTAATACTTTTCATTGATGGAAAACAATCGCTGTAATCGCGCAAACTCCAATTCTTTCTCTGGAATATTGTAATACGCTCCGGAAGCCGCCTGCAACTTACCGTTCAGGTTTTGTTTTTTCGATTCTAACTGATTTTTCAAAGCAGCAATACTTTGAAGAATCATCTTCTTCTGCACTTCTATTTGATACTCGAGTGATTTGATTCGATCGCTTACGGGGGTCACATTAAATAGAGCTTCCTCTTTATCGGACAACAAAATGTAAAGCTTATCCAACTGCTTGCCCAAGGCCATTTCATATCGACTTCCCGCGATTAATGGAATGAGGTTGTACACTTCAATTTCAGTAGTGTTCTTTTTTGTCAACTTCTCCACCTCATCCAATAAATGCTCTTCAATATCAATGTTAACGATGTCGTTCTCGAAGTTGTACATTCGATCGAAGTACATTCCGCTCACCACCTCAAGATTGTTGATCTTATTGGTTTTTTTATAAGTATTCAGACTGTTCTCACTTTCTTTTAGACGAACAAAAACCGTATCAATTTGCTCATTGAGATAAGCCAACACACTTTCATCACTTTTTCTTCTTTTTTCCAAATCAAAGTTGATGAACTCATTGCTATGCGCACGGGCAAAATCACGAGCGATGTATGGATTATTGTCTTTGAGTGCAATTTCAATAGTACGAGCTGTATTGTTCAGAATGCGCACCTCTAGATTTTGGTAAAATCGATTAACCAGCGCGTTTAGGCTGTTGATGCGAAAGAACAACCCATACTCTTCTTTCGCCTGCACCACCTCTTCCCAGTTTTCTATGCGTACCTTAACTTTAAAATCTGGTGTTTGTACTTCTTCATTAACCTTTAAATTCTCATACTTTTTCCCAGCATATTCTATGCTGAAAGCATTTTGATCAATAAAATCAATTCGAATTTTACTGTCCTGAACTTCTGGGTTCACCAGTTCCAAAAGTTCTACTTTATATGGAGAATACTGGTAATGTTCATTCGACAAGACTTGACCTTCCGCGAAGTAAGATACACGTAGAGGCAATTGCTGAATTGTGCGACTGATGAGCAATTTGGAACGCAACTGCTCCACTTTTGCTTCTACATCACTTTCTTCAATTTGGTTATCCAGATTAAGAATGCGAGAAGAGTTATCGTTTTCCGTTAACTGAATAACACTCCGAGACTCATAGACTACAGGCGAGTAACGAAGATAGAGGTAGGCCGCAGCAATGGTTAGAACTATTCCAAGGGTAAGCCATACAATACTTCTCCGAAGGATATATAAGAACAGACCAAGATCAAACTCGTTCGAAAAATTAGTAATCCGACTTTTATAGTCGTTACCCGGTTCGAGAGAAGATTGATCGATCATGTTCTATCGAGTAATAATGGCGTATATCACCCCTAAACCAGTAATCAGCTGAAAGAAGGGCTGTGCATCTTTCAAGATTTCCGTTGGAACTTGTGGCGTTGGTTCCACATATATAATATCACCTGCTTGAACAGGCATACTTGCATATTGAATACCTTCAATCGTAGAAAGATCCATAATATACACTTCGTCTTTGCCTTCATTTTGGCTACGAATCAACTTTACCTTTGAAGCATTTCCGCGTTCACGAATACCACCTGATAAAGCCAGTGCTTCAATAACACTAACATTTGGATTCAATAGTGGCACCACCAAACCTTCACTACCCGAACCACTGAATACAAGCACACGTCTATTGATCACACGTATGATGCAGAACGGTTTATTGAACTGAAAGACATAGGCCTCTTCTAGAAATTTTTGAGCCTCGCGGATGGTCATACCTGCTACATTTTGGCGTCCAATACCGGGCAACTCGACGTATCCTGTTTTATCCACTACATAGGTGATATCAGGGCGCGATAAGTTGACCGGACGATTTATGGCGCTAGTGGTAAACTCCAAAATCATTGATCCTTCATTGGTGTAGATTTCAATGGCCAAGATATCATCAGGAGAAATGAGGTATTCATATCGGGACGAGTCCAAATTGAGCGTATCGAAAGCAAAATCGTCGTCCGTTTTGAACATCAGATTTTTGTTGATACTACAAGAGCTTATCAAAAGAGCGAAGGCCGCAGCCAACCACACGGTTAGTTTCATGGAATGCGTAAGTAACATTTTTCACAAATTTAAGCAATTCATAGGTTCCTTGGTTCTTCTCATATTTGCATAAGCATTGAAAAATGAAAAAACCGACCATCATACTCGGGGCCAGCCCAAAATCTGACCGCTATTCTTACCTCGCTACAGAGCGATTGGTAAAACATGGCCACCCAGTTTTTGCCGTAGGCCAGCGCGAGGGAATCATCAACGAAACCCCCATCAATACTAAGCTTCCCGAAAACCAGGAGATAGATACAGTAACACTTTACCTCAATCCAAGCAATCAAGAAGCATGGTATCAACAGATCCTGGATTTGAAGCCCAAAAGGATTATTTTCAACCCCGGTACAGAAAATCCAACTTTCGAGAAAATGGCGGCTCGAGCGGGAATTGAAACCACTGAAGCCTGCACCTTGGTGCTTCTAGCGAGCGATCAGTATTGATATGATAACGAGTAAAAATCTGTACCTCCGTCCGGTTTTACGGTCTGATGCTCCACTAATACTGGAGTGGGAAAATGATCCCTCCCTGTGGGAAGTCACCGAAACCAAAGGCCCTTTTACGCTAGAAGATATCCTCTATTACATAGAACAGAGCAATGATCTTTGGGGAAATAGTCAGCTGCGACTGATGATTTGCGATCGAAATACCGATGATGGCATCGGGGCTGTGGACCTTTTCGATTTTAATGCTCATTTAAAAAAAGCAGGTATTGGAATCCTAATTGGAAACCCCGCATACCGGAACAGAGGATTTGGATTTGAGGCTTTAAACGCTCTGGTTACCTTTGCAACCGTTGATTTACGCCTCCATCAATTGGAGTGTATCATCCACCCCGATAACCATGCGAGTATTCGCATTTTTGAAAAATGTAACTTTAAACCCACCGGTGTTTCTTATTTTAAAGATCGCCGCGTGATCAAATTTGTTCATTCGACTACCTTATGAAAAATAAGTGGTGGCGCATAAGCCTTTTTGCAATACTCGGATTGCTCATTCTATTTTCTGTCGTGGGATACTCCCAGATTTTTGGCTCCAATACAGCATTCGCCGATTCTTCTAAGCTCCTATATATACCCTCTCATTTTTCCCATCAACAACTAAAAGATCGGTTAAGCGAACAAGGGATTATCCAATCGAGCAAAAGCTTCGATTTAGTGGCCAAACTAAAAAAGTTTGATCAACCAAAACCGGGTCGATACCGCATCAAAGCCGGTATGAGTAACAATGAAATGATCAATCTACTACGCTCTGGAAATCAAGAAGCCATTACCATCCGCTTTGATGATTTAAAAAATATCTATCAACTCGCAGGAAGATTGGCATCAACTACCGAGCTAGACTCTACCACTTACATTCATTATTTTACTTCAGACAGTGTATTGACCGCTTATAACTGCGACCTCTATACCCTGCCCGCTCTGTTTATTGGTGACTCGTATGATTTTTTTTGGACAGTAAAACCCAACGATGTGCTGCAGAGAATGCAGACTGTACGCAAAACATTTTGGACTGCTGATAAAAAAGCAAAAGCCACCGCTATGGGCTTAAATGAAAACGAGGTCGCCACTTTAGCCTCTATCGTTAAAGGCGAAACAGCCAACATGGACGAAGCTCCACGAATTGCGGGATTATACTTCAATCGTTTGAAAATGGGAATGCTGCTTCAATCGGATCCTACAGTGGTTTTTGCCAATAATCTTTTTGGCATCAACCGTGTGTTACACTCAGACTTACAGACGAATTCTCCATACAATACATACGTAAACAAGGGCCTACCTCCGGGACCTATTTCCTTTGCTGATGCAAAATACCTGGATGCCGTTTTGAACTACGAAACACACGATTATATATATATGTGTGCTCAGGCGGGAGGAACGGGGAAACATAATTTCTCGAAAACGTATCAGCAACATTTGCAATACGCTGCAGAATATCAAAAGTATTTGAACGATCGCGGAACCCGACGATAATCTGAATGACTATTCAGAGTCGAGCCAGTAATTAATTTTTGTCTGAAGCGCATCCACATCGATGGGTTCAGAAACGACTTCGTCCATACCAGCCTGAATGCATTCTTGCTTGTTCTGATTTTGATTCTCGGTAATGCCCAAGATGATCGGTAAATCATTTTTTCCTGTAAGTCGTTTCAAGCGTTTTACGGTTTCCACCCCATTCATTTCCGGCAGCTCAATGTCCATGATGATGAGATCGTAATCCGTCTTTCTTGACTTTTCTAATACCTCCGTACCGGTTTTTACGCTGTCAAAAGAATAGCCCATCATTTGCAGCGTTCGAGCGGAAACTGCGCGGTGTAAATCATTGTTTTGAGCCACCAATACTTTCATGTGCTTCAGTGAAGAAGGCACCTCGTTATTGCCCCGTTTAACCGATTCTTTATTGAGTGCAAGCTGACTTAAATTCAAGACATCAATGATGCAATCGAGCAGGCGACCTTGACGGATTGGCTTTGTCAAATACGCATTATATAAATCTCCCTTGTGATCCACCAAGTGGCGATCTACAGCGCTCATAGCAATTATAGGCAATTGTTCCGCTGAAAACTGACGGCGTATCATGCCTGCTAATGCCTTCCCATCCATATCAGGCATCTGCATATCCATTACACAGAAATCGAACTTAGACAGACTGTTCAACACCTCCGGCACCAAGTCAGGACTATTAAATGGTGTAGCTTGAATACCCCATGCAGACAACTGCTTAACCAAAATTTTCAGGTTGGTTTTATTATCATCCACTACCAAAGCTTTCAAACCATTCAACACACTGATTTTGGCCTGCTGAGACACATCAGAAGTTTCCGCAACGATGGTAAAAAAGAAGGTAGAACCTTGTCCTAATCGGCTTTCCAAACCAATACGACCGCCTAAATTATTGACCAATTGTTTCGAAATGGCAAGACCTAAACCTACACCACCAAACTTCCGATTAACAGCGGTATCCCCTTGAGAAAACGACTCAAACAAATGTTTGACTTGAGATTCCGGAATACCAATACCGGTGTCTTTCACCGTGAATTTTATTTGAACGAAGTCCGCGGCACGATTCACCAATTCAGCGCGGATCAAGATTTCTCCTTTTTCGGTAAACTTGATTGCGTTGTTGATTAGGTTCACCAATACTTGACGCACTCGGCGTTCATCTTGTATCAACTCAATGGGCAACTCCGGATCTACATCGCTCATCAACTCCAACTTTTTACTATGAGCCAGTGGGCGCATGGTTTCAATGATTTGATCTAAGCAATCGGGTAAATGAAATTTCTCCTTTTGAAGTTCTATTTGACCAGCATCGAGTTGAGTAAAATCAAGAATATCATTGACTACATCTAGCAAATTGAGCGCGCTATTATTAACATTGCGCACATAGCTTGTCTGTTCATCGTCCAATTTGGTTTTGGCCAACAGTTCCGTCATACCAATTACACCGTTTAGGGGTGTTCTTATCTCATGACTCATATTACTAAGGAACTCTCGTTTGGCTTGATTCGCCTGCTCCACCTCTTCCTCCATCTTCTCGAGCTTTTCTTCAAATTCTTCGAAAGCTTTAGCATAAGGGCGAATACCCAAACGAGGGATCAGGAATAAACAGAACAGAGAGAACAAACCGGTAGCGAAAGACATCCATTTAAACTTCATGAATTCGGACGAGCCTTCCTCCATGTATTCACCCACCACGTTATTCATACCATCGGTATAACGGGTAAGTTGACCCTGCACGGCCATTGCCTGAGTTGTAGAAAACTGAGTAGGATTCTCAATTAAAGACAGCGCTGTATCGCGAAAAGAAATGTAATCGGCAGAGAGCTCTTGAAGCATGCGCTGAACCGTTTCATTATTCGCCTCTTGAATACCAAACATTTCACTTCCGCTCACCAGAGCGCGTTGAGCATTGTCATATTTATCGGTAATCAGGCGAAAATGCTCCACTTCGGCGGTTACCTCTTCCTGAGCAAGATTACGATTAGCAATGATGAGCATGGATTTTGACATTTCCTCCGCCAAGGCCTTTTGACGTGTAGCCAACGCAACTTTGGCTACAAATACCTCATGTCGATTACTCGCCTGATATGCAGCAAAAATCCCGACGGCGATAAACATCACGGTCAGGACGAAAATGATACGGTATCGTATTTTTTTAATTGCCGGGGAACTCATCTTGCATTTGCGCTACTCTACAAAGGTACAAACAAAAAATGCATCCCCCGTGTTGCATGAAGCTTTATGCGGCTTCCTCCAATTTATCGTCTAATTGTTTCAATATACGCTGCAAAGACTCTTGCAACTGACTAAGCACAAATGGCTTAGAGATAAAATCATCCATACCGGCCTCAAGGCATCGATCCCTATCTTCGGGTGTCGAGTTTGCCGTAAGCGCCACGATGCAAATTTCCTTGCCGTAGATATCCCTGATTTTTTGAGTTGCTTCGATACCATCCATATCTGGCATCTGAACATCCATATATATAATATGGTATGAATTATCTTTTACTTTTTGCAATACCTCGACACCATTGGAAGCAACATCCGCTCGCACACCCATTGTTTCGAGCATATATCGAAGTACATTTTGATTCACCATGTTGTCTTCTGCAATCAGTACGTCTAATAAATGAGCCTTTGAGGTATCAAATACTTTTGGACTATCCGAGGACTCACCTATGATCTTCACTTCTTCTACAATTTCAGATTGAAGGGTAAAGAAGAAGGTTGATCCTTTTCCTTCTTCGCTCTTCACGCCAATTTCCCCCCCTAGCAATTCAACGATTTGTTTGCTGATAGCAAGACCTAAACCTGTACCACCAAATTTGCGACTGGTACTGCTATCCACTTGAGAGAATGACTGGAACAGCAAATGTTGCTTCTCCACTGGAATGCCTATACCATTATCTTCAATGCTGATTCTAAATACACCGTCCTTGAGATTGATCGAATCACATTTGCAGGTTACCCTTACTTTTCCTTTTGAGGTAAACTTAATCGCATTACCCATCAAATTAAGCAACACCTGCTTCAATCGATTGGGATCAGTAAGTATGCACTTGGGAATATCATTACCAAATTGCACTTCCAGTTGAATTCCTTTCGACTCGGCATGCGGGCGAAGAAGATCGGCAACTTCAAAAACAGTATCTAAAAGATCACATTCGATTTTTTCGGTTTTCATTTTCCCGCTTTCTATTTTCGAGAAATCGAGAATATCGTTAATCAACACCATCAAACTTTGTCCGCTTCGTTGTATGGTATCTACATATTCCTTTTGCATTTGATCCAGATCAGTATAATGCAGCAAGCTCGCCATGCCAATCACTCCGTTCAATGGTGTTCGAATCTCATGACTCATGGTAGCCAAGAACTGCGATTTGATCTTTACCGCTTCTTCTGCTTGTTCTTTCGCGCTGACCAACTCCACTTCAAATGCCTTGGCGACAGAAATATCGCGAACGCGATAAACCAAGTATCGCTGGCTACCTCTTTCTATCAAGCTAATACTTACATATGCATGAAACTCTACTCCGTCGTTGCGGGTCAATATGGTTTGTTTGTTCCAAAATCCAGACGTCTCTAAATCGTTCAAACCGGCAGCTATTTCTTCAGCTGTCAAATCGTTTTTTCTCAAAATGGCAAAATCCTTTCCGATCAAGTCATTGCCCTGGAAGCCGAACATCTGGGCTGCTCGGCTATTAAAGTCTAGGATTAAACCAACCGTATCAGTAATAAATATCCCATTCTCTGTTTTATTAGTAAGGGCTCGCAACAAATCGCGGTGCACTTTCAAATCTGAAATGAAGTTATCTTTTACAAAAGCGAAAATGCCATAGGATAAAACCCCCATACTTATTAATAAGGTAAGAGAATATCGAGTTTCTGATTGCAACTCATCCATCTCCCAAACACAGAAGAGCAAAAAAACAGAGCAGTATATTAGGTATAAATAGGCATGTACCTTTCTTCTGAAAGAAAGAGCACATGTTTGGATCATCAAAAAAGTAAAAAAGAAATACCCTACGCTGAAGTCATTGACAACAGTTGTATATAACGCCTGCGTAGTAATCAAAAAGAATAAGAGATATACCATATAAGTATATCCGCGAGGGTTAATGGATTTTTGAAATCCATAAACATATAAGGCGGTCGAGAAGAGAAAAATAAAAAGTCTGTCCCAAATCAGCTCATTAGGCTGTTGTGTGATTACACAAGTGATCAGACCGATTACCAAAGTGGTAACCATAGCCAGGGCGCTCATGAATCGATAATAGGATAAGCCTTTTATTTGTCCTTCACCGGAAAGTATTCCCAGCATTTTACTAATCTTTTAGTTGACAAATATTGCTGGTAAACGGAAGTAGGATAGGAAGGTTACGTTTTGAACTTTCTTTTTTACACTTGCATATGAAATGGTCGCACCTTCGACTTTTAGTTCTGTTAGTTAGTCTTCCTCAATTTGCAATTGCGCAAAATGAAAACGACTCGCTTCAACGTCGTAAAATTTTCTTAGCGACCAGTTCTTCGGTTGCCGCAACTTCATCACTCATAGCGCTCAATCAACTTTGGTATGCCGATTATCCTCGATCATCCTTTCATTTTTTCAATGACAATAGTGAGTGGTTACAAATGGATAAGGTGGGACATCTCACCTCTTGTTACATGCTCGGAGAGCTTGGTACACGGGCGATGCAATGGGCAGGGTATGATGATAAAAAAAGTATTTGGCTCGGAGGTGGAGTTGGGTTTTTATACATGACCGGTATCGAATATTTAGATGGACGATCATCGCAATGGGGATTTTCTTGGGGAGATCAAATCGCAAATTTCAGTGGAAGTATGTTGCATATTTCACAACAACTTTTATGGAAAGAGAATCGCATACGTTTTAAATTTTCTTACCAAAACTCACCTTATGCAAAGTTCAATTCTGCGCAATTAGGTCGTAATTTTCAACAACGCGTTTTCAAAGACTACAATGCACAAACATATTGGGCGTCATGTAACGTATCGCGCTTTCTGGCTTCTGACGCGGCTTTCCCGAAGTGGTTGAATATTTCTTTTGGTTACGGAGCACGTGAAATGACACGTGCAGAAATCAACGTTGACAGTGTTAATAATTTTCAACCCACACGTGAATTCTACTTTTCTTTTGATGCAGATTTGAATCAAGTAAAGTGGCCGAGAGAATGGATGAAGAAAACAGCATATGTTTTAAGCTTCATAAAAATACCGGCACCAACTTTAGAAGTGCGAAATGATGGAACTGTGAAATGGCACGCACTATTTTTTTAAAACTTTTTTGAAAGAGGTTCGTTAAAGGCCAACTTCAAAAAACCCAACTTAAGGAAACAAATCAACCGTTACTAAAATGAAAAAGTCAACATCTCACGCCGCTCCAAAGGCGAAGAAAGCTGCTAAAAAAGCTGCTCCTAAGAAAGCTGCTAAAAAAGCTGCTAAAAAATCAGCTGCTCCTAAGAAAGCTGCTAAAAAAGCTGCTCCTAAGAAAGCCGCTAAAAAAGCTGCTGCTCCTAAGAAAGCCGCTAAAAAAGCTGCTCCTAAGAAAGCTGCTAAAAAAGCTGCTGCTCCTAAGAAGGCCGCTAAAAAAGCTGCTCCTAAGAAAGCTGCTAAAAAAGCTGCTGCTCCTAAGAAAGCCGCTAAAAAAGCTGCTCCTAAGAAAGCTGCTAAAAAATCAGCTCCTAAGAAAGCCTCTACTCCATCAAACGGTGGTAACGCTTAATCTTAAAGCGAACAACATAAAAAGTCCCGTGGTTCTCCACGGGACTTTTTTTTACCCTAAAAGTCATTGTTTAGACCTCGCTCAATATTTTCTAATCTTATTTCATCTTCTTCAACTGAATCAAAATAGGAAGGTGATCACTGTAGCCACCTTTATAAGAATCGCCTGCATAAGATCGACTTGGGCGCAACTTACCTTCGTTGTCTTTAAAGAAAAGATATTCCAATCGAACAACACTGGCCTGCTCCGGAGATGCTGTCCATCCCTTCGATCCAGTAACTAAACTCTTGGTTGCAATAAACTGATCGAGCGGTCCCCATTCTCCTTTGTACCAATGTGAGCCTTCGTTTCGCTGTTGGTCATCGAGCATGTAATCAAATAAAAAAGAATCGCTGCCCCCCGCTCCTAACACACCAGCGATACTTTTATCCATAGGATAATCATTGAAATCGCCCATGCAAAGTATTTTGGCTTCCTTATCTACTGATTGAATGGAGTCAATTTTTGAACGCAATAAAGTAGCGGCCTTCATCCTGCTTGGCTCTGACTCCGCTTGGCCTCCGCTTCGAGAGGGCCAGTGATTGACAAAAAAGTGCAATTCTTCACCATCCGCTTTGGCCACTACATATAAAATGTCTCTCGTGCGATCATTCTCGGGTAACTCCAATTCAAATCGACGCGAACGAATGACTGACAACTTTTTGGCATCATATATAAAGGCCACATCAATACCTCGCTCATCCGGACTATCGAAGTGTACAATCTGCAAATCCTTACCTGACAACCTTTGCTGATGCACTAGGTCCAATACAACTTGTTTATTTTCTACCTCACATAAACCAGCAGCATCAATTCCACCCGCGGCCATTTCAGAAAACACTTGCGCCAGTCGATCAAGCTTTTCGGTGTAATGTGTACCGTTCCATTTGAGCTTGCCTTCTGGAGTAAAATCTTCGTCGTTAATTTGTGGATCATTAATGGTGTCGAATAAATTTTCTACATTATAAAAACCAATTTTCAACTCAGCAGCCTGCTGCTCATTTTTCTGATTCACCTTGCATCCGACTGAAAGGAGTGATATGAAAAGCGCAGCAGATATTGTTTTCTTCAGCATATGTCTATAATTTTTGGCAAAGCTAGCCCAAAAAATGAGTTTTGAATGAAACCCTCAAAAGCCCTTTCCCGTATCAAGCCACTATGAACGCAAAGGCCATTATATTATTGGTAATAGTAGCGCTATGCTCATTTACCATCGAAGCAATCGCTCAACAACCCACGCTTTACTTAGACAAGGGTTTACAACGCACCAAACAAGAATTGAGTGTTTATGAAACACCACTCACTGCCGGTCAGGAAAATGTTTGGGTCGCCGAAGTAAAAATCGACGATAAAATCAAAATGTCTGGCGAATACATCGCTTACGAAAACACCTTCATCGAAAACGGCTTATTTACTTTTTACTTCGATAACGGAACAGTGGAAAGCACGGGCTTCTACGAAAGAGGCGCGCGCATTGGCACTTGGAAGCGATACGATGAAGCAGGAAATGCAAAAGCTGATCGATTCTACACCCTCGAAGGTGCCCACAATGTGCGTGTTGCATTGGGGATCGATCAAGTAGTGGTTTCAAAATAAATCAACACGCCTTACTTTTGGGCTCTGATGAAAACAGAGCCCTCTTATATTTTGCAAAAGGTTATACTATATATAATAGGTATAACCTTTTTTGTTTCATGCAAACCCAAAACGGCTAATGACCAACGTACTGTTTTCTATTATAACGAAAGCAATGGTATCACTAGCCTAGATCCTGCCTTTGCGCGTGATCTCGAAATCATGTGGGCCACCAATCAATTGTTTGATGGGTTAGTTGAATTGGACGACAGTCTTCATGTGGTTCCCTGTATTGCTAATTCATGGGAAATTTCCAATGATGGGAAAACATACATTTTCCACCTAAGAGACTCTGTGTTTTTTCACCCTTCTCCACTCTTTGCCGATTCCACCAACCGTTCTGTTACAGCGCAAGATTTTGTTTTTAGTTTTCTCCGAATACTCGATCCAAAAGTCGCTTCACCAGGCCAATGGATTTTTTCCAAAGTAGACAATAGCGAAGGAAAAGGTTTTGAAGCGTTGAATGACTCCACTCTCGTAATCAGACTAAAAACATCTTTCCAACCTTTTTTGGGGATGCTCACTACACAATATGCTAATGTTGTTCCCCGAGAAGTAGTAGAACATTATGGTCTCGATTTCCGTGAACACCCTGTAGGCACCGGACCGTTTCGTTTTGCATTTTGGTATGAAAACGTGGCCCTCGTATTTCATAAAAACAACTTATTCTGGCAGCGTGATGAAAAAGGAATTCAACTTCCTTATATCGATGCTGTAAAAATTGATTTTGTAAAAGACATGTCGGTAGAGTACCAAGGATTGCTTCAAGGAAAATATGATTTTATCAGTGGTATTCATCCTTCCTTCAAAGATGAACTGCTCACCCCGCAAGGCGAATTACAAGATCGTTTCAAGGATAAAATTTATTTTCAAAAAACACCATTCATTAAGACGGATTACCTCGGATTCATGATCGATCCTTCCATGGAGGTAGCTAAAAATTCTCCACTTCTGCAAGCCAATGTGAGAAAAGCACTCAGCCTCGCTATCAATCGCGAAGAGATGATCGAATACTTGCGAAACAATTCTGTTTTTCCAGCCAATGCAGGTTTTGTTCCTCCTGTTTTACTTTCACAAAAAAAGAAAGACGTAGTTCTTTATAACCGTGAAATGGCGTTAAGCCTGTTGAAGGAGGCTGGGTTCCCCGAAGGAAAAGGACTTCCAGTAATTACGCTTAGCACCACCGCTGATTATGCCGATCTGATGGAATACATCCAACATGAATGGGAAAAAATTGGCGTAACAGCAAAAATACAAGTGATGCAAGCTGCAGCTTTCCGTGAGGCAGGAGCGAAAGGTCAACTCCAACTTTTCCGCAAAAGCTGGTTAGCCGACTACGCCGACCCAGAAAATTTTCTCAGCGTTTTTCATTCCGATAATTTTTGTCCTAATGGCCCTAATTATACACACTTTTCGAATACTCTCTTCGACCAACTCTATAACGAATCTGTTAGTTCCACATCGGACAGCTTGCGCAATGAGAACTATCAGAAAATGGTACAACTGATCGATGAGCAAACCCCTGTTATCCCTCTCTATTACGACCAAGTATCGCACTTCATCAGTAAGCGCATCGAGCAGTTTCCGACTAATTCTGTCAATATGCTTGATCTTAGAAAAGTGACTGTTCGAGCAAGTGCCCACTAATTCTCTCCTTTTTTCTCCTTAGTTTAGCGCCACCAATTTCCAGAACAGTGCTCAAAATCGACATGCATACCCATATAATGCCGGACTATTTGCCGGATTGGACCAAAAAATTTGGCTATGGGAATTTTATTCATCTCGATCACCATCGCCCTGGTTTCGCACGAATGATGCAAGGCGAAAAATTCTTTCGCGAAATTGAATCAAATTGCTGGGACCCCATTTTGCGCATCGATGATTACGCACAATTTGGAACGCAAGTTCAAGTAGTTTGCACCATTCCTGTACTTTTCGCCTATTGGGCAAAACCCGCTGACGGACTAGAAGTATCGCGTTTTCTGAATGATCACATTGCGGAGATTGCAAAAAAACACCCTAAGCATTATGTTGCTCTCGGCACCTTGCCCATGCAAGATATTGAATTGGCTGTTCAAGAATTAGAGCGCTGTAAAACGCTTGGTATTCGCGGCATTCAAATTGGATCGAACATCAACGGAAAGAATCTGAGTGAACCCTATTTCTACTCTTTGTGGGAAGCTTGCGAACGACTTGATATGTGCGTACTCGTTCACCCCTGGGAAATGATGGGCGAAGATCAAATGAAAAAATACTGGCTCCCTTGGCTAGTGGGCATGCCAGCGGAAACTACACGAGCTATTTGCTCCCTCATCTTTGGTGGTATTCTCGATAAATATCCCAAAGTACGTTTCAACTTTGCTCATGCCGGTGGTTCGTTTATTCCTACCATCGGACGTATTGAACATGGCTTCAATTGTCGCCCGGATTTAGTGGCCATCGACAACCCCAACAATCCTCGTTCGTATATGGGGCGTTTTTGGGTAGATAGCGCCACACACGATCCTGAGTTACTACATTATGTGCTCAAGCATCAAGGATCAAAACGCGTTTCTCTTGGCACTGATTATCCTTTTCCATTGGGTGACCTAGAAATTGGTAAATTCATTACTGAAATGGGACTCGAAGAGGAAACCATCAAAGACATTTTTTATCGCTCGGCACTCGAGTGGTTAGGAATGAATGAATCAGATTTTTCATAATCTTCATCATAAAAAAAGTCGCTGTAAAAGCGACTTTTTTGTTTTGGTCTCTACCAAGTAAATCTGGACTTATAAACTTTTGTATTTCCTTTAAAATCGATCAGAGTCAATTCAAATTCGTGGCTCCCTCTTGTCATACGTGTTTTGTCGTAATAACAAGTTAAACGGCCACTTTTCCCATCCAATTCCATAAGAACCCATTTACCGTCAATCTTCGGAATAATTTGATCAATGCCACTCAACCAATCGCTCACTTTGAATGAAAAAGAAGAGGCTCCAGGCATCGATGCTTTAAATGTCGTGGGCGTAATGGAGGGCGCCACGGTGTCTATTTTCAAATTGAAATAGCCGAGATAAGAAGGTTCTGCGCAAATCCAACCGTCCTTATGGCTGCCTCCTTCGCTGGTGGTTTTATCCTTATCGGGATCATAACGCACCACCACAGCTTTATCGCGGTATTTCACTGGAACTTTATCAGCCTTGAGGCAAAGGGTGTATTTGTTGTGCACCGGCTCATATGGAGAAGCCACTAATAAGGTGTTGATCAATCCGCCTTCCATTTTACCTTTTTCTTGATAGGCAAATCCAAGGTCCTCATAAAGCGTATATGCAGGGATGGAAATCTTCAATCGATCATCTGCAAATTCATTGTCTTTTTCCCAATCGAAGTGAGCCATGACACTTTTCGCAGGCGGCAACTTCCCTTTTTTCGGTGTGCCTTTTACTTTAAACTTCACCATTGATTTGTTGCCATTGATATCTTCGACCCTATAAATAAGATCATGCTCTTGATCATCTTTGAAAGTGACAATACCATCGTTGACGAGATTATCATAGATATCCAGAGGATTTCCAGGAAGTCGATATGAGCCGTGCAGCTGGCTGCGATCCTTTTTGAAACGCTCATAAATGGTGTGCGCATTCATCGCTCTATTGGTGGTAAAATCCAGTCGATTCATTCGCTGACCATATACTTGCAGTCCATCAACAAACAACTCTATTCGGTAGATACCGCAGCGGTTGGCATTTCCGTTGAGCATATCACTCGTATGTATAGCAAAACCTACATCGCCATAAATAACAGGTGCTGCTGTGGTTTTGATTCCCATATTTGCCCCGCTTCCTACAGCGGGGTAACTAACGGGTAGTTGAGCACCATTGATCCAGGTAGAATCGCTCATGGGTACTAACCAAATGCTATTAATAGAAGGGGCAATATTGTCCTTCACATCAAACCCAAAGAGCAAAGGATTCAATGTTTTTTCGGTTACCGTTTCACGAATTTCGAAATGAAGGTGCGGCCCACCGCTGCCTCCTGTATTTCCCGAAAGAGCTACCACTTCGCCCTTAGTTACAGGAAGATCCTGAGGACTAGGGAATACATCTACGGCAAACAACTCCTGTTTGTATTGTTCCTTTTTAAGGTATTCATCAATTTTGGCCGAGTACCGTTGTAAGTGCCCGTACACAGTGGTGAAGCCATTAGGGTGAGTGATGTACAGAGCATATCCGTAGCCCACGCCAGAAACTTTGATTCGGCTCACGTAGCCTTCTCCGGCGGCATATACTTTTAATCCTTCTTGCTGATTGGTTTTTATATCGATGCCCGCATGGAAGTGATTGGTGCGGAGCTCCCCAAAATTTCCACTGAGGTTGATGGGGATATCGAGGGGATTTCTGAAAAAATCCTTTGGATAGTCATCCATTTTGAGGGTATCCATGGCCAAATCGACCTTTTGACCTTCAGTAGTCTCGGGGTTTGGAGAGTTAGAAGAAAGAAGAGCGCCCAGGGTGGCCACTGTACCGAAAGGCAACAACAGTAGGGCAACGCGCGCTTTTTTGGGCAGCGCTTTGAGCGAATCGATTAGGTAATTGAGTTTCATAGCAAGAACATTACGAATATCCAATAGTGAGGCCTAAGCCCCGTGGTGAATAACTTGTTTCTATTAACATTTTGACTATGAAAAACAGGCGTAGCAAAAATGCCCTTAGTTTCTTACATTTGGCCTGCAAACCTGAGTTTTTAAACACAGGAGTAAATCCATGGATCAGAAAGAAATACTTATACGCATAGAAGAAAAAATCGCTCGCTTAGGTGAAAGCAAACGCGATTTGGAGATGCAATTGACTCGAGTAAAAGAGGAGATGGCCTCGCTTTACAAGATCAACAAGGAACTTCTTGCCCAAGTGGAAGAGCTCACTGATAAAAACAAGGAGCTTGAAAACAGCCATTCGTTGCAGCCCGTAGCACAGGAAGATTTTCGTGTAGCTACCAGACAGAGAATCAACGAATTGGTGAAAGAAATAGATGAATGCATCGCATTGCTCAATAAATAACAACCCGATCAGATGAGTGAAGTTTCTATTAAAGTAGAGATCGCAGGGCGCACTTACCCGCTCACCGTTAGCAGCCAAGAAGAAGCTGTGATCCGTCAATCTGAACAGTTGATCCAAGAGAGCATTAGCGTATTCCAGCAAAATTACGCCGTTAAGGATAAACAAGACCTTCTCGCTATGGCTGCCCTGCAGCTTACATCGCGCAAGCAAGCCGAGCAAGAACCCAAGGTCATTGAAAAAATTGTAGATCGTGTAGTAGAAGTACCGGTAGAAGTACCCGTAGAAGTTATTACCGATTTGTCCAACGAATTGCTGGAACTGGAAGCTAAGCTAGACGAGTTACTAGCTTAAGCCCTCATTCTTTCTTTTTCTTTAGCTCATTCTCTGACCTTCGGCAATTGGCCGCCGATGAATAACGCTTTGTGGCTTTGCATCAAAGCATTTGTTTAATGTAAAATACAATACAGTACAATGGAATCAATGTCCTTAGTAATTGCTGTAGTGGTTGGAGTTGCAGCAGGCGGTGGTATCGCCTGGTTCTTACTCAACAATGTGTTGAATAAGAAAAAAGAAAGCATTCTGGCTGAAGCAGTAAAAGAAGGAGAAACCTTGAAGGAGAAAAAAATTCTTCAAGCAAAAGAGAAATTTCTCGACCTTAAAAGTCAACACGAACGCGAAGTACAAGATCGCAACAACAAACTCAAGCAAAAGGAAGACGCCGTTAAAAACAAGGAGCGTGAACTTTCGCAACAAGTAGAAAACAACAAGCGCAAGGAAAAGGATCTTGAGGGACAAAAAGAAAACCTCAATAAACTGACCGAGATCAATCAGAAAAAATCACAAGATCTCGACAAGTCGAATCAAAAAGCGGTAAGCCTACTTCAAGAATTGGCCGGTATGTCAGCTGAGCAAGCAAAAGCTCAATTGATGGAACAGTTGAAAGAAGAAGCTCGAAACGCCGCCGCTGGACAAATCCAAAGCATCGTTGATGAGGCTAAATTGAAAGCCAATCAAGAAGCGAAGAAAATTGTTATTCAAACCATTCAGCGCACAGCCGTTGAACATGCCGTAGAAAACAGCGTTTCGGTATTCAATATCGAAAACGACGAAATCAAAGGTCGTATCATTGGTCGTGAAGGTCGTAACATCCGCGCCCTTGAAGCAGCTACAGGTGTAGAAATCATTGTAGATGACACTCCTGAAGCGATCGTTCTTTCTTGCTTCGATCCTGTGCGTCGTGAAATTGCCCGTCTGTCTTTACACCAATTGGTGACCGATGGACGTATTCACCCTGCTCGTATTGAAGAAGTAGTAGCCAAGGTGCGTAAAAACATCGAAGAAGAAATTGTTGAAGTAGGTAAACGCACCTGTATCGAATTGGGTGTTCATGGCCTTCACAGCGAATTGATTCGTATGGTGGGTCGTATGAAGTACCGTTCTTCCTACGGTCAAAACTTGCTACAACACTCGCGCGAAGTAGCGAATCTCTGCGCCACAATGGCCAGCGAATTGGGATTAAATACCAAAGCCGCCAAACGCGCCGGCCTTTTGCACGATATCGGAAAAGTGCCAGATGATGAAAGCGAATTGCCACACGCAGTATTGGGTATGAAACTCGCCGAAAAATATGGCGAAAAACCAGACGTATGCAACGCTATCGGTGCTCACCATGATGAGGTGGAAATGAAAACCCTCCTCGCTCCGATCATTCAAGTGTGTGACGCCATCAGTGGTGCCCGCCCTGGTGCACGACGTGAAGTGGTGGAAGCGTACATCCAACGCTTACGCGATCTCGAAAACCTGGCCTTGGAATATCCAGGTGTTTCTAAATCATTCGCTATTCAAGCGGGTCGCGAATTGCGCGTAATGGTGGAAGCCGATCGCGTAACCGACGAACAAGCCGATGCACTTGCTGTAACGCTTGCAAGCCGAATTGAAACCGAAATGACTTATCCTGGACAAGTGCGTGTAACCGTTATTCGCGAGAAACGCGCTGTAGGTGTTGCTCGATAAAATGGAAAAGTAACGCATGATCTGAATTTTGTTTTGATCAAAATATAAAAAGCCGATTGAGAAGACTCAATCGGCTTTTTTCTTTAGGTATTAAAAGCTTGTTATTCGTATTTCCACGTAAAGCTAACCTCCATTCTCAGACTTCCATCTGCATTCGTAAGCACTGCTTTGGGCTTGTTTTGATAATCGAGCGGATAAATCGTAAAGTAACCCACGTTGTCATCATCACTGATTCCATCTTTATCAAACACCTCGATGAGCATGCGCTCGGTATAGGTTTTTACCTCTAATGGCAAGGATTGAAAAAAACTAATTGCCATATCAGGGTCACATTCTTCACGCACTTCACTAGTATAAATGGGACGATCATATTGTTTGATGCGCACATATAAATCCGCCCCTCCCGCCATGGGTGCCCACGAATCCCACTTCTCTCCATCTTTACCATACCGCGGAAATGACTTTACATCAATCGCCATAATGGTCATACCTACTAATTTTTTTTGCTTGAATACACCTTTGCCTTCCGCTGTATTCTCAGCCCCTTTCTTGCTTTTACAAGCTCCTAGGCTCAGTGCCAACAGGAGCAAAATGATTATTCGATTGTTCATAGAGTGCATTTCAACTGAAGAACGAAGTTATGAAGCGTTTCGGTATTTCGGCTATCAGTTTTAACACCTATTAGTTATCAAAGCAACCGAAACAAAGCTCAAATTCAGCTTTAATGAATAATCTTCGCTAAAAAATTTTCACTCCGTGAGTAAATCGCAAATGATCAGTGGCCTTTCCTGGAATACCCTTACTGTGGTTATTCAAGTAGTGGTGCAATTGATCTATACGGCTCTTATAGCTCGAATGATTGCCCCGCAGAGCTTTGCGCTGATGGGGATTGTATTGAGCTTGATCGGATTTGCTGAAATCTTCTCACAAGTAGGCATTGGCCCTGCGCTCATTCAGCGCAAAGAAGTGCAACAGTCGCACATCAGTGGTGCTTTTTGGACCTCTGTTTTCCTAGGACTGGCCTTCACCCTCAGTTTTATCATCAGCGCGCCAGCCATTGCTAAGGCCTACGGTATTCCCGAGTTGAAACTCATTATCCAAATGGTATGTACCAGCTTTACCATTTCCGCTTTGGCTGTTGTTCCTCGCAGTTTGATGATGAAGGAAATGCGGTTTAAAAATTTCTTTTTCGCTAGCATGGTGAGCATTATCGGAGGCAATCTGGTTGTTGGTCTTACACTGGCTTATTTGAAATTCGATGTATGGGCCTATGTGTGGGCGCTTTTCGCACAAAACACCCTCATGACTCTGGCCTTTTGGTACTACCATCCTATATCTATTCGTGGTGGATGGAAATGGAGCGCGATTAAAGAACTGTTTCGATACGGTAGCGGAAGCACTTTATTCAACTCGCTTAATTACGCTGCCACCAAAATGGACGTTACCCTAGTACCCCTGTTTATGCAACGCAGCATCGGTATGCCGCAGACAGAACAGTTGCGACTTTCGGGAATGTATGAACGCAGCGCCTATGTGATTTCTCTCCCCATTACCATCATTGCCAAACTTTCTGACAGTGTGCTTTTCAGCGGCATGGCCAAAATGCAAGATGATCAAGCAAGCCTCAAACGAACCGTTCTTGTTGGCACTCACATAATGGCGGTACTCATCATTCCTGCCACTGCCTGGGTAATGGTCTATGCTCCTGAACTCATTCAATTATACCTAGGCCCCAATTATGCCGATGCTGCTCCCATACTTCAAGTCCTTTTTGCCGCAGTCATTTTCCGAACGCTCTCCAGACTTGCCGATGCTTTGCTTCGTGCATCCGACGCCGTTTTCATTGGCAGTTGGATAAAAGCAATTTATCTCGTGCTCATGGCGGTCGGTATTTTTTTAAGCATTCCCTTCGGACTGGTGGCTATTGCTTGGAGCATATCTGCGACTACCCTGATTCATTACATCATGGGGCTTTACCTCTGTCGAAAATTGATTCATGTTAAACTCAGCGAACAAATGGCTGCATTGAGTAATGGTGTTCTCTTAGGCTTCCTCATGGCCTTGGTTAGTCTAACTACAGCATGGATTTCTAGAATGCTCTGCCTTCCATCCTTGGCGATCTTGATCATTGGTTTGACGAGTGGACTTTTCTTCGCAGGTACATTCATCTGGATTCGCCCGCAATTTTTAGGAAAAAAAGAAGAATCCTTGTTATTGGTTTTACCTCTGAAATTGAGAAACCTGCGATTTATACAACGACTGATTCAGAAATTATAAAATGGCACA